>ERZ781271.5-NODE-5-length-226252-cov-12.067048_pt1 | contig 226252 bp, 205 predicted proteins | sample MGYA00375849_ERZ781271 | MGnify/ENA primary metagenome ERZ781271 (study PRJEB29790, sample SAMN06051245) | human gut metagenome | host: Homo sapiens | place: USA: Cincinnati, Ohio | collected 2013-06-10 | study: EMG produced TPA metagenomics assembly of the Gut... | reverse complement strand
AGACTTAGGATCTAGTGGGAGACCGTGCAGGTTCAATTCCTGTCATCCGCAGTAAATAAGTTCTTAAATTTTGAATTCAAGATTTAAGAGCTTTTTTTGTGTTATTTAGCTATGTTCAATTTCGTATATATGATACAATAGATAAAATTGAAACTTGCTATCGATAAGGTTCAATTGACTTATCACTTGTGTTAGAAAGAATGCCGTATTTTATAAGTGTATTGTTTATGGTATGGTTGAGAGTGGTTTCATTGATAGAAGAATGGCAGTTTGAGCGGTAAATAGGGAAAATTAGTGGCGGTAAATATAGAGTATAAGGAACATAAGAAAAATGATCGAAAACAGAAATGAGAAGGTCGGTTTGAAAATGCCAATATGATATTATGAAAATAGGAGGTTAAGTATGGAAAGAAGAGATAAGATTAACTATTATCTAGATTTAGCAGAAGTTGTTTCAAAGAGATGTACTTGTTTGAGACGACATTATGGAGCTGTAATCGTGAATAATGATGAAGTAATCTCAACTGGTTATGTAGGTGCTCCAAGAGGAAGAAAGAACTGTTCTGATTTAGGATCATGTATTCGTGAGAAGATGATGATACCAAGGGGAGAAAGATATGAGCTCTGTCGTAGTGTTCATGCAGAGTCAAATGCTATTATTAGTGCATCTAGAGAGGAGATGTTTGGTAGTTCGCTATACCTTGTTGGTTTAGATGCAGTAACAGGTAAATATGTTCAGAATTCCAATAGCTGTTCTATGTGTAAGCGACTGATTATCAATGCGGGAATCGAGAAAGTATATATTCGGGATACAAATGAAGATTTCAGAATGGTTGAGGTAAGTGATTGGATTGACAATGATGAATCACTAGATGGAACATTCGGATATTAATATTAGGAATAGATAATACGGAGGATAGATTATGAACTGGATTGATGAGATACGTAATTATAGCCCTTTTAATGAGCAAGAGAAACAGGATAAGAAGGTGGCACTAGATTATATTACTACATTTGCAAACATACTTACAAGAGAGAATGAATTTGCACATATGACAGCTTCCTCTTGGATAGTTAATAAGGATAGAACAAAGGTCTTAATGATATTCCATAATATCTATCAGTCTTGGGCATGGACTGGTGGCCATGCAGATGGTGAGGATAATTTGCGTAATGTTGCCATTCGAGAAACTATGGAGGAGACTGGAATCAAGAATATAAAACCACTTCAGGAGGATATCTTCTCATTAGAATTGTTATGCGTGGATGGGCATGTGAAGAGAGGGAAATATGTATCATCGCATATACATATCAATGTTACATATCTACTTGAAGCAGATGAGTCGGAAGCATTATCAATCAAAGAAGATGAAAACAGCGGTGTAAGATGGATTGATATAGACGCTGCTGTACAGATAAGTAATGAAGAAAATATGAAAGTGGTATATACTAAATTAAATAAAAAATTAAAGTCAGTAACCATTTAAAAAGTTAGAAGCTATTTAATATAAAAGTCATAAGCTAGCTAGCAATAAAGATTAAAGAATTCATAAGCTAGCTAGAATAGGATTCATACATCAAAAGAAGACATTGTAGATTAATTGTGCAATGTCTTCTTTTTTCTTCTTTTTTCTTCTTTTATTTAATGAGATACGGCGTTTCAATTAGTACATTATCCCAGTCATCAATAATGGTGTCAAATGTAAAATGAATACGAATTGTTGGTAGATAGGCAAATAATTTAAGATTTGAGGTATACCTAATCTTATCTAATAGAGAAGTGCTTGTATAGTCAATCTCATAAGAAAAGTTATAATTACCGTCAATGTCCGTGTGAGAGGTTTTGAAAGAGCCATTGTCAGAAGATAAGATTGTAATTGGAATATAGGAACATGGAATATGATAACCCATATCATCAATTAGATAAAGGTTACCTGTAATATACTGAAGCATAGTATTTTTCATCTGACTATTATACGTAATTTTGTGATGAAGGATGTATCGGTGATGCTGCTGATATGCAGTATGCGTCGATTCCTTTGTGTAAAGGATATGAGGTGCCATGTTAATTGTTACATCAGAAGTTGTGTTTTGGGTTTCAAAAGCAAGGCATTGTTCCATAGCGTTCAACCTTTACAATAATTATTATACTATAGTATATCGGAACTTTGTAAATTTGTGAGTACAAGGACTGGTTATATTAGGTGAAAAATGTATTGACATTAATTGTATTATAGATTATGTTACATATAACAATATATCGGAACGATATATTAACTGAGTTCATTATAAGTATAAATGAATGGATAGATTAATGATAGAAAGGTTGGACAGATGTTAGAGTACATAGTGTTAGGTATGGTAAATTATGAGGATATGACGGGTTATGATATTAAGAAATACATAGAAAGTGGAATAAGTGTTTTTTACAAAGCTAGTTTTGGTAGTTTATATCCTATTCTAAAAAAGCTAGCAAACAAGGGGTTAGTAACCATGTATGAGAGTAATCATGGTGGTAGAAACAAGAATTATTACCATATAACTGATGAGGGAAAGAAAGCGTTTGAGATTTGGTTAGAGACACCTATTATGATAGATGATGGGAATGGAACGCAGCTTGTTAAGATATATTTCTATGATTTATTACAGGAAGATAAACGTAGAGAACTGTTGATTAGATATCGTGATAACAATGTTACGTATCTAAAGGGACTGTATGAACTTGAAGAGCAATATTTAAACACTAGAAATAAAGATTGCTATTATTATAAACTTTCAGTTTTGTATTATGGAATACGTATTATTAAAGAAACTATCAAATGGTGTGATGACATTATCGAAAGGAAGGATCTATAGTGAAGTATGAAATTAAACGTATTGATCTACAAGGAGTTAATAGTTACCTAATTAAAACAGAGAAAGGGGATATATTAGTAGATTCAGGCGGTCCAATGTTTTTAGATAAGACTTATAATAGTAGAAGAGAGCAAATCGTAAATAAACTAACCGAACTAAGTTGCACGAAAGAAAATCTATTATTAATTGTACTTACACATGGAGATTGTGACCATAGTTATAACGCGAAGTATCTAAGTGATTTGTATGAGGTACCCATAGCGTTACATAAAGAGGATGTATATCTAGTAAACCAATTAACATCAGATGCTATATTGCTAAATTGCAAGTATAAGAGTATTATGTACCGAATTATCATGAGATTTATGAAACCGATTATGAAAAAGGTGTCTAATAAGATAGCGTCTGAGTTCGAAGGCTTTTTACCAAGGGTTTCAATTGAAGATGGTATGCGATTAGATGAGTATGGTTTAGAAGGCACAATCGTGCATATTCCAGGTCATACCAATGGATCAATAGCAATAATTACGGATCAGGGAGATTGTATCGTTGGTGATACCTATGCTAATCTTAAGAAACCTGGGCCGGCAATGAATGCACTTGATTTTAATCAATTAACGGATAGTTTGAGGAAGTTATCTACTTATACTGTTAAAAAGATGTATCCAGGGCATGGAGCTCCTTTCAGGATAGAATAATTGCAACTGCGGTACGGGTATCTAATTGCATGCCTTTCAAAAATGTAAGATTAAAGAGGGAATTGTAAGCCGAAATTATGGTTATACAATTCCTTTTTTGGCATAATTAGTATATAAGAGGTTAGATTGATGACGATATAAAGATACGCCACCAGTCTGAAACAAAGGAGTGATTCGGTGAAGAAATGTAAGCAATTAGGAAAAAATCTTCTCTTTTGGGTACCAGTGATTATTGTTAGTTGGTTATTTTTTAATTATGTAGAAACAAACTATGAAAAAGGAATTTATAAGGCACCAGGTGAAATGGTAGAAGTGTACGGGAATAAGATGCACATATATAGTAAAGGAAAGGGTAGAAATACAATTGTTTTGTTACCCGGTCTTGGAACTGCAGCGCCTGTAATGGATTTTGCGCCCTTAGTAAATGAATTATCTAAGAAGAATCGTGTAGTGGTAGTTGAACCTTTTGGATATGGATATAGTGAGAAAACGAGTAGAGCAAGGACAGTAAAGAACATAACAGAAGAGATTCATATGGCACTTGATAATATAGGTATTAAAGATAAAGTAGTTTTAATGCCACATTCAGAATCAGGTATTTATTCTGTCTATTATGCAAATCAGTATCCTGATCAAGTGAAGGCAATTGTTGGTATTGATTGTGTACTGCCCAATATGAAAAATTATGTTGGTAAAGCTTATAAGGAGACAATAAGGGCGATGAAGGTTGCTGATATTTTAGGGATACCAAGAATGGAAGTAACGTTTCACGCTGAAAAGTATCTTCCTGATAAGAATATCGATGCTTATTCGAAGAAAAACAGAAAAATTATGAAAGCTATTACTATATGGAATCGTTATAATGAGAATGTATTAGAGGAACGAGAATATCTAAAGGCTAATATAGAAGAGACAGAGAATATCAAATTAAAGGATGAACTACCAGTAATGTTTTTTTATGTTAGGGGAAGTAAAGTGGCAGAAGTTTATAACGAATATACTAGACATTTAGTTTATAGTGAAATGGCTGTAATTGAAGGCAATCATTATCTCCATTGGGATCATTATAAGGAGATCGCCAAACTGACTATAGATTTTCTTAATAAATAGTGTGAAACATAATTTTGCAAGTTTTATGTTTACAAATTGCAAAATGAATGGTATTATCATATTGGTGATGATTATGAGAGAGAAGAATAAATTAAGAATATACTATAATAAGGTATTAAAAAGATACGATAGGAAACAATTTTATATAGAAAATTAAAGCAGACAGATGTCTGCTTTTTTTGTGCTTTACTATGGCGCAGTAATACAGATAATTAAGCATAGATAGCTGTTTCAATAAAAAGACCATTTTTGAGAAGAGGAGAGTTTGAATGATGAAAAATTCACGGAAAAAATATTTGAAGAACCTATTTTATATACTAGTAGGTAATACGATCTACGCTGCCGCAATCGTGATGTTTATTTTGCCGAATAATTTAATAACGGGAGGGACGACTGGACTTGCATTATTCTTCAATCATCAATTCAACATTCCAATTACAGTATTTGTTTCTATATTTAACTTGGTAATGTTTCTACTAGGATTCTATGTACTTGGTAAGAAGTTTGCATTAACAACGGTAATAAGCACATTCTATTACCCATTTATATTCGGTATATTAGAGCAGATACCTGAACTTAGAGGGATTACCAATGACCATATGTTAGCTGTTATCTGTGGTGGTATAATGATTGGATTTGGTATAGGGATTGTAATACGAGTGGGTGCATCAACGGGTGGAGTAGATATTCCACCACTTGTATTGCATAAAAAATTCGCGGTTCCTGTTTCTATATCGTTATATGTGATTGATTTTACAATCTTATTGTTACAAATGCTCTTCTCCAATAAAGAACAAGTTCTATATGGAATATTATTAGTGTTAATCTATACAATTGTTTTGGATAAAGTCTTACTACTTGGAAAATCTCAGCTTCAGGTAAAGATAGTTAGTGAGAAATATGAAGAAATTAATGATATGATAATTAATCAATTAGATCGTGGTTCAACCCTTCTCCAAGCAGAAACAGGATTTTGCCGCAATGATGTTTTAATGGTATTGACTGTTATTAGTAATAGAGAGTTATCAAAATTAAACCAACTTGTTATGGAAATTGATCCAGATGCATTCGTAATTATAAGTCAGGTTAATGAAGTAAGAGGCAGAGGCTTCTCCATGCAAAAAGTTTACGTAAAAGAAATGTAGATAAAAAACAATTTTTCTTCGATAATAAATAATCGAAGAAAAATTGTTTTTTTATTTATATAGGCTCTAAACCAAAGTATACTAGTAAGCCTTCATATATAGCATAGGCAAATTGATATTGATCATCACGCAATTTTTGCGCATCTTCGTAGTTAGTGATGTATCCCATCTCTACTAATATAGCGGGCATAGTAGTTCTACGAAGGACATATAACGAAGGATTAATACGTACTCCGTTATCTCTTGTACCAACTCTGTTTACGATAGCATTCAATACATATTCGGCAAGATAATACGCTTGAGAATATGCACTTTCTACATAAACTTCCGTACCATTATAGCTTGGGTTTTCACTGGCATTACAGTGTAGGCTTATAAAATAATTTGCTGGCCAGCTATTAGCCATTTCGACTCTAGTTTGTAAGCTTGAAGTATTATTATAGCCTAAGATTTCGGTTGGATTAGTTCTTGAAGTACGCGCTTCAAATCTTGGATCATTATTGAGTATGTCTGCGAGATAAATTCCTACGTTGTATGTTATATCTTGTTCACGTAACCCAAAACCCTCAGCACCTGCATTAACGGTTTCAGGGTTGTGTCCTTGGTCAATGAATATTTTAATTGGCATGGGATTCTCCTCTTCTATTTATAATAGTATCTCTGCTTTATTTTATTCAAATAATGAATTATGGTGTTACTTACTTTAGAACTATTAATTGGATAATTGCAACAATTTTGACACTTTATGTAGCTAAGCTTGTTTTTGAACAAGCTTAAAGTAGGAGGACTGCTTTTATATGAAGATTTTATTAGTGGAAGATGATAAGCGTTTGAGAAAACTTATACATGACATATTAAAAAAGGAAGGATATCAGGTAATAGAAGCTGGTGATGGTAGTGAGGCACTAAAGGTATTCTTTGAGGAACGAGAAATTGAACTAGTTATACTTGATATTATGTTACCTTTATTCAATGGGATAGAAGTTTTAACGCAGATACGTAAATATTCAGAAGTACCTGTTATCATGCTAACAGCATTAGGTGGTGAACAGGATGAAATTAAGGGGTTGAATACAGGTGCGAATGATTATATATCAAAACCATTTAGTTATGAGGTGTTAGTTGCACGTGTGAATGCAATTATGAGAAAGAAGATAAAAGAAAATGAGAGTATAATTAACGAAGGGGATATTCAGGTGAATCAGTTGACTTATGAAGTTAAAGTAGCTGAGGAAACGGTAGATTTAAATCGTAAAGAATATCAGCTATTAATTTATTTAATTATGAATAAAAAAAGTGTTCTTTTAAGAGATCAGATTCTAGACCAGGTATGGGGCTTTGATTATGAGGGGGACATGCGAACAATTGATACGCATATAAAAACCTTACGAACAAAACTGAAGTCCTGTGGACAATATATTCATACCATAAGGGGTGCTGGATATATGTTTGATCCTAGATAGACAATTGCGAAACTCTCTAAAGCACATTGGTATGTCTTTAAACATTACAAAGCGTTTTATAGTTGTCTATTGAAACATTTATTAATAAGGAGGTAAGAGTGAAAGAGTGAAGACGATTGAAAGAAAATTATTAGTCGTATTTGGCGGGTTTATTATTGCTATAATCTTAGTGGAATTTATTACGAATAATTTCCTTTTAGAGAAATATTATATAAATGAGAATAAAGAAGACTTTGTCAGAATTGGAAATGAGATAAGCAATTATTATAATGAGAATCTACAGGATTTTGAAGAATACATTATATCTGTAGATAAGGAAGAAGGTATTAGCGTTTTCGTTATCGATTATGCTGGTAACATTCAATATACTTCAAGAACAAGGCGCTCTTATGAAGAAATATCAAAACGAATGCGCGAGATTGCATTACAGAATAAGGACATGCAGGGGTATACTTTTGGAATATTTGAAGATACTTCTTCTTATAAGAGTAATTACAAGATTACTCTAACAAAGAGATTAGAAGATGGCAATTATCTGATTCTAAGAAAATCAATAAAGGGTGTTCAAGATAGTGTAGATATTGCAAACCAATTTTATATCATGGTAGGGATATTCATTGCATTAATTGGTGGAGGAATAGCAATCTATCTATCCAAAAGAATTACGAAGCCTATTATTGAGATGAGTAACGTGGCAGAAAGCATTGCAAAACTAGATTTTAGCAAGCAGGTTTATTATCATGCACCTGATGAAATTGGGCAGTTAGCAACTAGTATCAATACCATGTCGTCTAGGTTAAGTCAAAACATCAATCAACTCAGAGAAGATATTGAACATAGAAAACAATTGTTCCGAAATATTACACACGATTTAAAGACACCGATTACTGTTATTAAAGGATATGCAGAAGGACTACAACATTCTGTGGTAGATAACATAGAAGATATACAAGATTATTGCAATGTAATTGTTGATGAGTGTAATCAAATGAATGCGTTGGTACACGAAATTTTAAGTTATTCGGAACTTGAGTGGAGTAAGACAAATGTAGATAAAACGTGTTTCTCACTCGTTACATTAGTGAATGGATTAGTGGAAAGATATGAGAATATAATGGAGACAAAAGGGATTAACTTTGTTGCTCGTATCGATGTAAGTGGAAGAATCTATACAGATTATCAATTGTTAGAACGGTTATTGAATAACTATATGATGAATGCAATGAATCATGTGAATGATTGTAAGAAGGTAGTATTAACGGTAAAAGAAGAAAAAGAGTTTGTAGCAATTGAGGTATTTAATACTGGAAACCCTATATCAGACGATGAGGAGAGTAAGATTTGGAAAGTATTCTATAAGGGGAGTGATTCCGCTAATTCTGAGAGTAATAGTCATGGATTAGGATTATCTATAGTTAAGACAATATCGGATATCTTACAGCTTACTGTTGGGGTTAGGAATGAAGGAGATGGAGTTAGTTTTTATGTGTTATTGCCAAAAAGCTAACTTTGACAAATTTATTTCACAAAAGTTTCACAAATACAGTATAGGATTAATGTATAACAATATCTGTTCAAAGGAGGGTTGGAAGGCAACAGATATACACTCAAACTCAAACCAATATTTAAATTTTATTTACTACCACTTTAATCTGTTTTTGGTTCAGTGGTAGTATTTTTTGTTGTTATTCAGCACCTTTTTTGACTTTATGATAGGAAGTACTTACTGATATTACTTGCAGTAATGGCAATTTTTGAATATAATAGATATGAGAGGTCGTGTGTTTTAGGAGTATGAACTATGTGAAGGGATACTTTTGAATGGCTTCACATTCAAGAGGTTTGGAGGTTAGCATGAAGAAGGATATCTATATCTTAAAGAAACAATTCTTTGAATTAGCGGATCAATATGAGAAGTTAGCTAAGAACTTGGTAGAAGCATTGAAGATTCTACTGACAGAGATCAATGTTGGTTATCTTACGATTGATTATCGGATTAAGAGTTTTGATTCTTTTCTAAAAAAAATTGAACGTAAGAAATTTGATTCACCATTTGAACAGATAGAAGATATCTGTGGAATACGTATTATCTGCTATTACCGTAGTGATATAGAGAAAATTTGTGAGATTATCAGCAAAGAATTTCAAGTATTAGAGAGTGAAGATAAAGAAGAACTATTAGATGAAAACGAGTTTGGATACCGTTCACACCATTTTATTATTAAAGTTAAGGATGAATGGTTATCTACACCTAACTATAGAGATTTTGGAAAACTAAAAGCGGAAGTTCAGATTAGAACCAACCTTATGCATACTTGGGCAGAGATTGAGCACAAGTTAGAGTACAAAAGAGATGATGACATTCCAATGAAATTTAAGAGAAAATTCTCAAGAATTAGTGCTATGCTTGAAGAGGCAGATGAACAATTCGAAGAATTGCGTGCTGAGATTTCTAAGTATAGACAAGAGATGTTATTCAATGTAATGGAAGAAAATTTCAACTTAATGGAGAGTGACCAGATCAATATGGATACATTACAAGTATTCATGGATTACTTCTTCAAGGGTCAAGAAAAGAATACAAGATTGACGAGTGAATTGGTATCGGAACTCAAGCAGTTACAATTAAGTATCGGTGATTTGAAAGAGTATTACGACTTATGCAATCAGTACCTAGAATCTGTTGAATTTGATACTTTGCAACATTTTGACGATAATTATAAATGGTATCAGGTAAGTTCACTACGTACGATGCTTGAGCTTTGCAGTAAAGAATATTACGAGAAGTTTGGTATTCGTAAGGATATGAAAGAGATAATTAAGAAGTATCGTAACATTATGAAGCAAGGTGATAATGAGAATAAATCAACGGATTCAGCAACTTTATTAACAAGGAAAACCGAATCAAAGGAATAGTGGATTATATTTACTCATACTATAGTAATATCTTTAGCATGAGAGGTAAGTATGAATCGGTTATTTCGAATAAAACAGGGAATCTTATGTGAATTGTTTGTGGTGCTTGTTGCGACCTCTTTCCTTATATATGACAAGGTTTCGAAACGTACACTTGCTACGATTGGTCAGACGAGTGAAGTAAGTGCAACGACAGATATAGGAGGGGAAGAGGAAGCTGGAATGTCTGGGGAAAGTAGTGATAGAGACAATCAGAGCACTGAGCAGCAGAATACAGATAAATCAGAAGATTCCAATAAGGAAGAAGAAAAAAAGGAATTTATTAAATGGGTTGAATTCAATGTGTCATATGAAGCCCTTGACCAGGCGTATCAATATGATGTGGAATCTTATGAAAAAGAAGTACATGTGAACTGGATTGAACTACTAGCATATCTAGGTGCGACGTATGGTGGTGAATTTAGGAACTACAAGAAAAGTGATATGAATAAGCTAGTAGAGCGTCTTCAAAATAAGGAAGAGACCATGACGTCCATTACTGCAGACATGAAGTATTATTCCTATTATCTAGAGGCATATACAGCGGTTCTTGGTGGTTTAGTAGGAGAGTATGAAATCGAACAGAAGAAAGATGACACGTCAGAAGAGCTTGTTTGGGTTAAGAAATATGGTTTAAAAGCTTACTTGCCAATTGCAAAGAATTTTCCATATAGTGATTATGATGATTTTGGTGTTTCTAGGTCATATGGTTATAAAAGAAGGCATCTTGGACATGATATGATGGGCCAGGTTGGAACACCGATTGTTGCAGTCGAATCGGGGTATGTTGAGGCGATTGGTTGGAATCAATATGGTGGATGGCGTCTGGGTATACGGAGTTTTGATGGTAAGAGGTATTACTACTATGCACATTTAAGAAAGAATTTCCCTTATAATAAAGCTCTAGAAGAAGGCAGTATCGTTCAAGCAGGTGATGTAATAGGTTATCTTGGGAGAACGGGATACAGTGCGACAGAGAATGTGAATAATATAGAGACTTCCCACTTACATATTGGTTTACAGTTGATTTTTGATGAGTCGCAAAAAGAAGGTAATAACGAAATTTGGGTAGATTGCTATAATTTAACACGCTTTTTATACAGAAATCGTTCAGAGACAGTTAAGAATACGGATACCAAGGAATGGAATCGAATCTATAATATCAAAGATCCAGCTGCAGAAGAATATAAAAAGATGCAAGGTAAGGTAATAGACTGACAGATTCATATTGAGATAAAACGCACTGCCATAAGCAGGAGGATACAATGAACATATATCTTATAAGACACGCAAGACAAAACAGTAAATTATGCAATGTAAATGTGGAGTTATCAGTTGTAGGACGAAAGCAAGCTGATTTACTTGGAAAACGGCTTGCCAATTATCAAATAGAGGCGTTATATTCAAGTCATTATTATCGTGCAAAAGAGACAGCAGAGATTGCTAATACACATCTTCACGTGAATCATGAAATCCGTGAGGAATTAAGAGAGATTGATTTTGGCGATTTAGAAGGAAATACAGATTCTTATAACCAGGATCGATATGGTGATTTCTTAAAAGAAAGATCTGCCATGACTAGTGATCTGGCTTTCCCATCAGGAGAATGTGGAGCAGATGTATGGAACCGTGCAAAGCATGTATTAAATGAGATAATTTGCACAGACTATAAGAATGTGGCAATCGTAACACATGGTGGTACAATTCGTTCTTTAGTAGCAGGGGTATTAGGAATAGATCAAGCAAACAAGTTACAATTTGGTCTTAGCCTAGAGAATACAAGTATTACTCAATTGGTCTATCATAGAGAAAGAAATCGTTTATATATAGAGCGATTTAATGATTATGCACATCTTGAGCAAGAGCCAGAATTGTTGCGTAGAAATTGGTAGAATAAGAACAGGTCAAAGGCACCACTTTTGACCATGTAAACGGAGGATGAATATGTACAATATAATTTTAGCATCAGGATCACCAAGAAGAAAAGAAATCTTAGAACAAGTAGGAATTCCATTCACAGTGCAAGCTAGTAATAAGGAAGAAGTTATTACGGAGAATGAGCCTGTGAATGTAGTTAAGGGCTTAGCATCTATGAAAGCAAATGATGTTGCAGAGAATGCAAAGATAAATGACGTGATTATTGGTTGTGATACGATTGTAGCTTACAATAATCAAATTATGGGAAAACCAAAGAACGAAGAAGATGCAAAGCTAATGTTACAGTTATTGCAAAATGATGTTCATGAAGTTTTTACAGGTGTTTCTGTAATCATCAAGATGGCAGCAGAAGATGGTTCTATATGTGACAAGGAAATCAACTTTGCTGTTGAGACGAAAGTTTATGTGAATGCCATGAGTGAAGAACAGATTGAAGCGTATGTCGCAACAAAAGAACCTATGGATAAAGCGGGAGCTTATGCGGTTCAAGGTAAGTTTGCAGTGCATATTAAGAAGTTAGATGGCGATTATTATAATGTAGTAGGGCTTCCAATATCAAAACTATATGATGTCTTGTTAGAAGAAGGCGTACTTGCCAATTAGATATGATGTAAGTTAATGAATAATATCTCTCAAAAGGGAATTACTTTTGAGGGATATTTTTATATTTAGATTTGACCATATATAAAAAATATGCTACAATCTTGGCAAAATGCATGGTAAAAGTAGGAAGGAAAGAGGGAATGGCACGTATATTGTTTTTGGAAGATGAACCTACGATTAGGGAAGTAACAACAGAGTATTTTAAGATAGCAGGATATGAAGTTTTTGCTGTAAGCGATGGGAAGGAGGCTATACATGTGATTGACGAAGAAGTGTTTCAGGTAGCGGTTTTAGATATCATGGTTCCAACAATTAATGGTATGGAGGTACTAGCTTATATACGTAAAAAACATCCGGATATGGCTGTCATTATGCTGACTGCATTAGATGATGAACAAACGCAGGTGAAAGCATTCAACCTCTACGCAGATGACTATATAGTAAAACCATTCTCACCGATTCTATTAATTAAGAGAATTGAAACTGTTTTACATCGTATTGGCCAAACTAGTCGTAAATCCACAAGGAATAATGAATTATTAATTGATGCAGATGCTTATCAAGCATTCTATAAGAATGAATCCTTATATCTTACGGTAAGTGAGTTTCTATTACTGAAGACACTCGCGAGTGAACCAGGTCGAGTTTTCAACCGAGAACAGTTAATTGAACGAATCTTTCATGAAGACACGTTTGTTAATGACCGAATAATCGATGCACATGTAAAGAATCTTAGAAAAAAGCTCCCAGAGAATTATATCAAAACAATTATTGGAGTAGGGTATCAATTCAATAAGGGGGAGGGAATCAATTGAATCTATCGAAAAAAACATTCCTATATAGTATCACTCTTGTTACATTGTTGATTTCTCTAATCATCGGATATTTTATATTCATGTTACCCTCTCTTTATGTGGATCGTATGAAGAAGAATTATTTTGATGAAATAGTTCGTGTACAGAAACATTTTATAAAGGACCAGAATTATAATACTATAAAAACAAGTAATCCTACAGGAATGTTTTCCTTCTCTATACCAGAAGAAGGCGATTCAATCTTCGTGTATAATACATATCTATCTATGGAAGTGGTGATAGATGATAGTCAATTACTTGAGCTGTTTCATGATACCCGTGGGAAAATATTAGCAGCAAATGAAGGAGATTTTGAAGTAGATGAGATTGAGAAGCAGAATTTTGATTTCAACTTTGATTACATAGTGCAGTTAATAAAGAAAGCTTGTATAGAGAACCAGGAATTACCAATACATATTGAGGGATTGCAAGTAATCGATACGAATGAATTTACACAAGTTTCTGAAAAGTACACGTTAGTAGGGGAGGACTTAGTCGTGTGCCAGTGGGATGGAACAGATGGTTCCAATTACTATACTTCCTATGTAGCTTGTAGTATCAAAAACGGAAGGACATTAATCACATTACTTCCGGTTATGACACCAAGAATGTCAGAGATTCGGCCTGTGGTATTACAGAGTTTACCCATGATTATTGTTGTAACTATTCTAGTGATTCTACTTGCTACTCAGGGTTTTGCTAGGAGAATTATTAATCCAATACAAAAACTTGCTTATCATGCAGATTATGTTAAGAAGACAGGAAACCTAGAAAAGGAAAAAGAAATTGCAGCAGGGGAAGACGAGATTGCATTACTAAGTCAGAGTTTGAATGCTTTATATGAGCAGTTAAATCAAAACTATCAAGAGCTTGAGAAGTCCAATCTCTTGTTACAAGAACAGAATGAGAGGCAAGAAGTATTCTTACGTGCATCTTCACATCAGTTAAAAACACCAATTGCAGCGGCATTGTTACTTGTCGATGGAATGATTCAAAAGGTTGGGAAATATAGCAATAGCGAAACATATCTGCCAAAGGTAAAAGAGCAGTTGAAATCTATGCAGAGGATGGTTGAAGATATTTTGTACTTAAGTCACTGTGAAGGTAACATGAAGATAGAGCTTATCAAAGTAGATGAGATTCTTGCAGCATGTCAGGCTAGCTATCTCATTCAATTGGAAGAAAAGAATCTAAGGATAGAACAAAAGATTATGCCAGTTTGTGTGAAAGCGGATGGGGAGATTCTCTATAAGATCATCGATAATCTCGTATCCAATGCGGTTAAATATGCAGATTGTAATACTAAGATTTGTATAACCTTAGAAAACAATACGTTATATATTCATAACAAGAACGAAGGCATTCCTCTAGAATTACTTCCTAATATCTTCGAACCTTTTGTATCAAGTGAAACAAAAGAAAAAGGACATGGACTTGGTCTCTATGTTGTTCACTACTATTGTAAGCTACTGGGGTACCAGGTAGAAGTTAATAATGTGGCTGGCGGAGTAGTGGCCACACTTAAATTCATATAACATCTACATAGCATCTTCATATGAAATTCATATGGAGATGCTATACTATATATGGAAGGGGCGTGGTGATTAATATGGTTACGATTAATAATTTGCGTGTAGCATATGGTGATAAAGTAGCGTTATCGATAACGGATTCACTTACATTCGAAGAGGGAGATCGAATCGGAATTATCGGTTCTAATGGAGCTGGGAAGACAACACTTGTTAAATCAATATTAGGGGTTACTCCGTACAAGGGAAGTATTACAACAAGTCTTAGACAAGACGAGATGGCAGTTCATCTTCAAGAGAATAATTATGTAGATAGTATGCCAATTCGATATATTATTGAAGGGGTACTGAATAAAAGTATTAAGAAAGATAAGAAGCTACAAGATTTGATTCAGTTCTTTGATATGGACGGTTGTTTGAATAAAAAGTTTAGTGCACTGTCTGGTGGACAGAAGCAGAGAATGACTATTATATTAGTGTTACTACAAGATGCTAAATTAACATTCTTTGATGAAGTTACCTCCGGACTTGATTTTGAGACAAGGCAGCAATTGATTCATAAGTTACAAGAATGGTATCAGGATAAAGGTGCAACCATCTGTATGGTATCGCATTATTATGAGGAGCTAGATCATTTTGTGAATAAGATACTAATATTAGATGAGGGTAAAGTCATTGATTTTGGAACGAAAGAAGAATTGTTCCGTAAATACTGTCAGCATGCAATCATTATTCTTGATAATACACCAGGTAATCAAGAAATCACCAAATGGTATGACAAGATTGCAGCACCAGAACATCTAATTGCACTTGTGTGTCAGAATGAGAAGGCTGAGATTGCAATAATGCAAAACCTTATTGAACATGATATTAATTTCAAGAGAAGTAATCGTGACATTGAAATTATATCCATTAATGCATTGCAGGGAGGTGGAAAACATGCCTACTAAGAGATGGAATCAAAAGTTGTTTATATATGAGATACGCAATACCTTGGGGAATGTATTTATTCTTGTATTCGGTATCTTATTCCCTATCATTATGTCAATTCTTACAGTAAAGGTCTTCCTACAAGGAGTACCGGAGAGTATGTTAGCAGAAACTACGACAGGTGTATTTATTACGATGAGTCTAATTATTCCAATGGCTACAGTATTAATTGGTTATGCGGCGACTTATTCACAAGAGTTAGAGAAGAACATTCCGTTTCGGATGAAGATGTTTGGATATAGCGATAAGACGTTGCTTCTTGTGAAGATGGTATGTTATTTGGCTGTAATGACAATCTCATTAATACTCTTTACTGTAGTGGATTATGCTGTACTTGATATTCCAGTCCCAGCAGTGAAATCAGCTCTAATCTTGATTGTTAGCCTATATCTGTTAGTATGTATTTTATTCTTACTAGCTCATGGGATTGCCTTGTATTTCAAGAAGTTTGGCCCAACCTATGCGATTACGATGGCGTTTTACTTTGGGATCATGATACTATGTGGTATGTTTGGTGTGATGCCAAGTCAACTACCTAAAGTACTTCGTTTTATCGCATATCTATTCCCAATGAGTTATATTAGTGAAGATTTTGCGGGATTCTGGCAAGGCGGAAGTTATAATTTTGTTCCGTTTATACAGTCCATGATTTTCTTAGCTGCGGTATCGGGTCTTGTGCTGTTTCTAGCTTTAAGGAAGAATAGAAGGAGTAGTTAGTTTAAACATTGTTGGAAAGTGAGTAAAAAAATCATAAACATTGATAACTTGATAATGAGAAAATGTAGATGTAAAGAAATATATAAAGAAAAGGAGCTTGTAGTAAGCTCCTTTTCTTTATATATTTCTTTATCCAATTGGAATTATTTATTCTTTTCAGCTTCTGCCATCATCATAGCACGAACCTTTAATGAAAGACCGAATAAGTTGATGAATCCTTCTGCATCATGGTGGTCATATAAATCACCAGTTGTAAAGGATGCGATACTTTCATTGTATAGTGAATATGGAGAAGTTGTTCCCATCTTAATGATGTTACCTTTGTATAGTTTGAATTTCACTTCACCAGTTACATATTGTTGAGTCGTCTCGATGAAAGCTTGAACTGCTTCACGAAGAGGAGTAAACCATTTTCCTTCATATACGATATCAGCGAACTTGTTACCCATATCTTTCTTAGCAGTGTAGGTATCACGGTCAAGAATTAATTCTTCTAATTGTTGATGAGCTTCCATAAGGATTGTTCCACCTGGAGTTTCATAAACACCACGTGATTTCATACCAACAACACGGTTTTCAACGATATCAATAATACCAACACCATGTTTTCCACCAAGTTCATTTAGCTTAGTAAGGATTTCAGATACTTTTAGTTTTTCTCCATTAAGTAAAGTTGGAACACCCTTTTCGAATGTCATAGTAACGATTTCACCTTCATCTGGAGCTTTCTCTGGAGAAACACCAAGAACTAATAAGTGATCATAGTTAGGAGCCTGTGCTGGGTCTTCAAGTTCAAGACCTTCATGGCTAATGTGCCATAGGTTTCTATCACGGCTGTAGCTGTTGCTTGCTGAGAAAGGTAAGTCAATACCATGTGCTTTACAATAAGCAATTTCATCTTCACGAGATTGCATATTCCAAGTATCTGTACATCTCCAAGGAGCGATAATCTTTAAATCTGGAGCAAGAGCTTTAATTCCAAGTTCAAAACGTACTTGGTCATTACCTTTACCAGTAGCACCATGACAGATAGCTGTAGCACCTTCTTTTCTAGCAATTTCAACTAGTCTCTTAGCGATAACTGGACGAGCCATTGAAGTACCAAGTAAATACTTGTTTTCATAGATGGCATTCGCCTTTACGCAAGGCATCATATATTCATCGCAGAATTCATCGATTACATCTTCTATGTATAATTTAACAGCACCAGATGCTTTTGCTCTTTCTTCCAATCCGTCAAGTTCATTGCCTTGACCAACATCAATACAACAACAAACAACATCATAATCGTAATTTTCTTGTAACCATGGAATAATTGCTGTAGTGTCTAAACCACCTGAATAAGCTAAGATAACTTTTTCTTTCATTTAATATACCTCCTAAATATGTGCGGCATTATGTATACGCGTCTCTATTTTATTAAAATACATTTCTTATAACGTAACGATTCAAAAACTCGAAAGAGTTAAATAACGGAACAGATACGTTTCTTGAACATATTATAAATATACACCACTTGTTAATATTATGCAAGCGTAAAATTTAAAAATATTTTCGGAATTTGGAATTGAATTAGGAACTATAAGTAGGAAATAATCACAGAAGTATAGCGTTTTCTATATAAAATGTAGTTTCGTATTAGTACAGTGCCAGATTCTCAAAAGGAAAAAAATAAGAAATACATACTTGCATAAAATTCAATGGAGATGTATAATTATAAAAACTTAGTACTACTCAGTTGATTGGAGAATGGAATGATTAGAAAAATGACAATTGATGATTATGATAACGTCTATAAGTTATGGACGACAATTGAAGGATTTGCTATTCGTAGCTTAGATGATTCTCGTGAAGGTATTAGAAGATTCCTAGAAAGAAATCCAAACACCAGTGTAGTATATGAAGAAAAACATGAGATTATAGGTGCAATTCTATGTGGTCACGATGGACGACAAGGGTATTTCTATCATGTATGTGTACATAACGGTCATAGGAATCGTGGGATTGGACATGAGATGGTTGGGGCAGCAGTGAATGCTTTGAAAGAAGAGGGAATTAATAAAGTTAATTTGGTTGCGTTCACACAGAATGCGGTAGGGAATACCTTCTGGAATGAACTAGGGTGGAAATTCAGGAGTGATCTTAATAATTACGATTACACGATTAGAGAGGATCAGATAACAGTTATCTAAATAAGTTTTATATATTCAAATTGACGAAGGCAATTTTACGAGAGGCTTTTGACACTCTAACGAGTAAATAAAAGAAAGGGTAGCCACAATAGTAAGTGGCATGGTAAAAAGTATGAAGATTATTAATGGTGGAGTTACAGCAGCAAAAGGGTATCAGGCAGCAAGTGTAGCTGCAGGAATTAAATATCAAGACCGCAAAGATATGGCACTTATCTATAGTGAAGTACCTTGCACCGTTGCAGGAACATTTACAAGAAATATAGTAAAAGCAGCACCGGTTCGTTGGGATCAAGAGGTTGTGAAGAATTCTAAAGGTGTTCAAGCAATCATTGTAAATAGTGGAATCGCCAATGCATGTACGGGAGAGATGGGTATGGAGAATAATAAAGCCATGGCCGAAGCTGTAGCAGAGAAATTAAACCTAACTGCAGATATGGTTTTAACAGCCTCTACTGGTGTAATTGGAAAACAGCTGAATATGGAACCCGTTTTTAATGGAATCAATCAACTAGTAAGCACGCTAGCAACTACGATTGAAGCTGGAACTTTGGCAGCAGAAGCGATTATGACTACAGATACATGTAAGAAGGAATTAGCCGTTCAATTTGAAATTGATGGTAAGACAGTAACGATTGGAGGCATGTCAAAAGGTTCTGGAATGATTCATCCTAACATGGGAACTATGCTTGCGTTCCTAACTTCGGATGTCGCAATTAGCAAAGAATTATTACAAGAAGCACTTTATGAGGATGTGCAAAGTACATATAATATGATTTCTATTGATGGAGATACTTCTACGAATGATAGTTGTTTCTTATTAGCAAACGGATTGGCTGGGAATACAGAAATTACTACCAAAGATGATAGTTATTATAGATTTGTAGAGGTTTTGAACGTTGTGAATACAACGTTAGCAAAACAAATGGCTGGTGACGGTGAAGGTGCTACCAAATTATTAGAAGTTAAAGTAGTCAATGCGGTATCTAAAACAGAAGCGGTTAACTTAAGTAAATCTGTAGCTACTTCAAGTTTAGTTAAGACAGCTGTTTATGGTAATGATGCAAACTGGGGACGTATCTTATGCGCACTTGGTTATGCAGGTGTAGATTTTAATCCAGAGAAGGTTGACTTATACATTGAAAGTGTTGATGGCAAAATAAAATTAGCTGAAGACGGCATAGAGGCAGATTATAGCGAAGAATATGCTACGAAGATTCTATCAGGTAAAGAAGTTTGTGTAATCATTGATATGAAGATGGGTGAAGCTATGGCGACTGCATGGGGTTGTGATTTAACCTATGATTATATAAAAATAAACGCGGATTATCGTTCATAAGATAGACTAATGCGATTAGATGGGGGAATAGAGATGGATACAATGGAACAAGTAATGATAAAGGCTCAGACTTTAATTGAGGCTCTACCGTACATACAGAAGTTTAATAATAAGAAAGTAGTAGTAAAGTATGGAGGAAGTGCAATGTTAGATGAGAATCTACAAGCTAACGTTATTAAAGATGTAGCACTTCTTAAGTTAATTGGAATGAAACCTATCATTGTACATGGTGGTGGAAAAGAGATTAGTAAATGGCTTAATAAAGTTGGTAAAGAAACAACATTCGTAGAAGGTCTACGTGTAACCGATGAAGAGACAATGGAAATCGCCGAGATGGTACTAAACAAAGTCAACAAACATCTTGTACAGATGGTAGAACAAATCGGTGTGAAAGCGGTTGGCATGTGTGGTAAAGATGGTGCAACCATTAAGGTTAATAAGAAAATGCCAAATGGTAATGATATCGGGTTTGTTGGAGATATCAAAGAAGTAAATACAGGATTAATCGACACATTGATAGAGAATGATTTCATTCCTGTAATTGCTCCAATCGGTATTGATGATAATTTTCAAACCTATAACATTAATGCGGATGATGCTGCATGTGCAGTAGCACAGGCAATTGGTGCAGAGAAATTAGCCTTCCTTACCGATATTGAAGGTGTATATACGAATCCAGATGATAAGGATACTCTAATCTCAGTACTTACACTTAATCATGCAGATGAATTAATTAACGATGGCTTCATCGGCGGAGGAATGCTTCCGAAATTAAAGAACTGTATAGATGCAGTGAGGAATGGTGTTGCAAGGGTACATATCCTTGATGGAAGAAGAGAACATTGCTTGCTATTAGAATTCTTTACAAATCGTGGTATTGGAACAGCAATTATTGATAATGAAGGGTGGTTAGAGAATGAATAAATGTATGGAAGTAAGTGATCAGAATTTTATGCCAGTATATAACCGTTATCCCATTGCCATTGAAAAAGGTGATGGAGTTTTTCTATTCGATAACGAAGGAAAGAAGTATCTAGATTTTGCAGCGGGTATCGCGGTATTCGCTTTTGGTTATAACAACAAAGAATATAACGATGCGCTGAAAGAACAAATCGACAAGATTATTCATACATCTAACCTGTATTATAATGTACCAGCAGCTGATGCAGCAGAAAAATTCAATAAGGCGTCTGGCATGGACAGAGTGTTCTTCACAAACAGTGGGACAGAGGCAATTGAAGGGGCAATCAAATTAGCTAGAAAGTACGCTTATAATAAAACAAAGGCGAATGATAGTGAGATAATCTCTATGAATCATTCTTTCCATGGGAGAAGTACTGGGGCACTTGCTGTAACTGGTCAACCGAAATACCAGGAAGCATTTCGTCCATTAATTAATGGAGTTGTGTTTGCAGATTTCAATGATTTAGATAGCGTGAAAGAGAAGATTTCTGAAAAAACCTGTGCAATCGTTGTAGAGCCTATTCAAGGGGAAGGCGGTTTGTACCCAGCAAAGAAGGAATTCTTACAAGGATTACGTGCTTTATGTGATGAGAATGATATTGTATTAATTTTTGATGAGATTCAATGTGGAATGGGAAGAACAGGATCTATGTTTGCATATCAAGATTATGGTGTGAAACCAGATATCATGACGTCTGCGAAAGCATTAGGTTGTGGTGTACCGGTTGGAGCATTTGCTGCGACGGAGCGTGTCGCGAATGCATTTGAACTTGGAGATCATGGAACAACTTATGGATTCAACCCGTTAGTAACAGCTGCAGTAAGTAAAGTTTTTGATATGTTCGAAAGCTACCAACTTATTGATCATGTGAAAGAGGTTTCGGCATATCTAGAAGAAAAATTAGATGAGCTAGTGAAAGACTATGATTTTGTAATCGAAAGACGTGGTAAAGGGTTGATGCAAGGTCTTGAGTTATCAATACCGGCAAAAGATATAATAGGGAAAGCAATGGAAAATGGTTTAATTATTATATCTGCAGGTTCCAACATCCTACGTTTTGTTCCACCACTAGTGATTACCAAAGATGATGTTGATACTATGATTACAATTCTTAAGAAATGTTTATAGATTAGTTACAACTCCAGTTTTGGTTAGAGTGTTGACGCTCTAACCAGTTATTAATTAATACGGTTTAAACAGATTGCTCCTCTAGGAGCATATGTACATAATCAAAAGACAATCTTAATTGGAAGGAAATGGAGATGGGTTACCCTATTTCCTACGACTCCTTTTACGATTGTCTTTTGGTAGTTTAGATTTTGGAAGATTCATAGGGGGAGTCAGTCTCATCTTGCACATAGATTATAATGCATATCTACAAGCAAGATGGATAAAAACGACCCGTAATATCGAATACGCACACCTCAATTTCATCACGTCTATTGTAACAATCATCAACACCAATACATCTGATAATCGCATTACCGAAGCCAATAACGCTAGCAAAACCACCATTAACCGGAATATCCACTTCGATACATACCAGTCCGTTTACCGATATGCAACGCATCTTAAGCCCATTGGTTCTACTGAGTAATCGAAAGGTAATTTGATCGGGATTTGCGCAGTAGGTATAAAACATTGGTAATACAAATGGTTGATTATCTTCGGCAACACCAAGGCGACATATGTTTGTACGATCAAGCACCCAGATAATCTCATCAGGTGTTAAGGTTCTTTCACAATTTTGTCCCATAAATCACCGGCTCCTTATAACTATTATAGATTAGTGTATGGATATTTTCTTCAAGGGTTCCATAAGAAAGATGCATATTTTGTTATAGTATGGAAAGAATAAAGAAAAGTGATGGTAGATTTCCAATATTAATTGTTGAAAGGATTGAGGTTATGTGGGGTTTTTTAATAGCGATTATATCTGGTATATTAATGAGTGTTCAAGGAATCTTCAATACAGGAGTAACGAAAGAAACAAGTATTTGGGTTTCAAGTAGTTTTGTTCAGTTCACAGCATTAATTGTCTGTTTAATTGCTTGGTTTGTTACAGGTAGAGAGAGTAATTTCCAAGCATTATTCCATATTGATCACAAGTATATGCTATTAGGTGGTGCAATAGGTGCGTTCATTACATTTACTGTTATAAAGAGTGTCGGAAGTTTAGGACCTGCAAAAGCAGCAATGCTTATAGTAGTGGCCCAATTAATCATGTCCTATATCATAGAATTAATGGGGTTATTTGAGGTCGAGAAAGTGCCTTTTCAATTTCGTAAATTAATTGGTATAGCATTATGTATTGCCGGTATTATTACTTTCAAATGGGAATAAACATATATAGAAAATCGCAGCAAAATCAATTATTTAGAAAAAGTAAAAAAAACTTAAGAATTAAAAAACGAAATTAGTTGAAATGCCTATTGTAATACCTGTTTTTATTAGTTAAAATATAACTTATGAGAAGCAGTGAGGCTGTTTTTCGTAAGTTAACGAGGAAAATTACGAAGTGATTTCTCGAGTCTACACCTGATAAGTTAGCGATAGAACGAAGTTCTAGAACGTCTAGGGATTTTACGAAGTGTAAGATCGTAAGTCATAAGAAAGGAAACGATATGAACAATAAGAAAATCGTAAAAGTATGTATTGCGATTGGTCTTATTGGATTAGTTTGCTTGGTTTGCTATTTACTAAGTTATAATAGCAAATCTACTGGTATATCATTATCAGATGACAGTGAAGAGAGCGTAGTAAAAACAAGTGACATCGAAGGAACAGACAGTATGCAGAAGACTTCTTTGGACGTAGGGAATCCAGAGGAAGTTAAAACTTCTGTGGAAGAAGAACGTATTGCGGTTCATGTATGTGGACAAGTTAAAAAACCTGGTGTCTATACACTTGCCAAGGGAGCAAGAGTTGGCGATGCAATCGATGCAGCTGGGGGATTTGCAAAAGAGGCAGCAGGAGATTTCATTAACCAGGCACAGAAAGTAGAAGATGAACAACAAGTGTATGTGCCTAGTCAAGAGGAAGCAAAAGAATCACCAAAAGTAATACAACAAGAGACTAGTAGCGATAGTCACTTAGAGAATAAAGGACTGGTTAATATTAATCAGGCAACAAAGGAAGAATTAATGACTCTACCTGGTATAGGAGAGGCGAAAGCTGACATGATCATTAGTTACAGAGAAGAACATGGAAGGTTTGCGACTATAGAAGAAATTAAGAATATTTCGGGAATCAAAGATGGAGTCTTTAGTAAAATCTGCGATTTAATAACAACAGATTGAGGTGAATGGTGTGAGCAAGAAAGTGTTGGTAGTAGATGATGAAAAATTAATCGTGAAAGGTATACGATTTAGTTTAGAGCAAGATGGAATGGACGTGGATTGTGCTTATGATGGAGAAGAAGGACTTACGATGGCAAAGCACAAAGAATATGATGTCATTCTATTAGATGTGATGTTACCAAAGCTAACAGGTTTTGAAGTGTGTCAGCAAATTCGTGAGTTTTCTGACATGCCTATTATTATGCTAACAGCAAAAGGCGATGATATGGATAAAATTCTTGGGCTTGAGTATGGAGCAGATGATTATATAACAAAACCTTTTAATATATTAGAAGTTAAAGCTAGAATTAAAGCAATTATGAGAAGAAGTTCAAAGAAAGAAGCAAGTCATGAAACAGAAAAGATTGCAACTTTTGGTGAACTCAAGATTGACTGTGAAAGCAGACGTGTTTATATTCGAGGTAAGGAAGTAAATCTTACAGCAAAAGAGTTTGATCTATTAGAACTTCTTATCTTTAATCCAAATAAAGTATATAGCCGTGAGAACCTTCTTAATACGGTATGGGGATATGATTATCCAGGCGACGCGAGAACGGTAGATGTTCACATTCGTAGACTTCGTGAAAAAATAGAAGATAATCCAAGTGAACCTAAATATATACATACAAAATGGGGTGTTGGCTATTTTTTCCAAGGTTAAATCGAACAAATTTCTAGGAAGTATGAAAGCACAGCTACTAGCTGTGCTTATCCTTGTCGGTAGTATACCAATGATAATCTTTGCTATGGTTATTATCTCAACTTACAATGAGCAAGCGCATAACCAGAGAATTTCAGAGCTTAAGTACCATGGTAATATGATTGCTAACCTACTTGTATCAACAGGATATTTTAGTAGTCCTAATTCGAAGGAAGTTAATACAGAGATTGATCAATTGGCAGAGATCTATGATGGTCGTATAGTTGTCGTAGATAGTGGTTTGCATATAGTCAAGGATACGTATGGTCTTGAAGAAGGCAAGACAATTGTATCAGAGGAAGTAATTAAATGTTTTCGTGGAACGAATAGCACGTATATTGATTCGGACCAACAGTTTGTAGAGATTACCCTACCGATAGCCCATCTAGAGACAAAAGAAGTAATCGGTGTTATCGTTATGAGCTTCTCAACGAAGAGCATTATAAGTATTAAGCAGATTGTTGAAAGTAAAGCATGGGTTCTATGTATCGCAATTGTAATTGCTGTAATTATGTTAGCTATCTTGTACTCCTTCTATGTAACGAAACCATTTAAAAAATTCACAAGTTCCATTGATCGTCTGACGGAAGGGTATCTAGACGAAAAATTAACAGTGTCTGGTTTTACCGAGATGAAAAACATATCGGAATCATTTAATCATATGATTGTAAGGATGCAGAAGTTAGAAAAATCTAGACAAGAATTCGTATCTAATGTATCCCATGAATTAAAGACACCAATTACATCAATCAAGGTATTGGCGGATTCTCTTGTTATGCAAGAAGATGCACCAATTGAGATGTATCGTGAATTCATGGTGGATATTACAGATGAAATCGAGAGAGAGAATAAGATTATTAACGATTTATTGTCACTGGTTAAGCTTGATAAAACTGCCAGTGAGATGAATATAGCGAGTATAAATATTAATGAATTATTAGAACAATTGATGAAACGATTACGCCCGATTGCAGCAAAGAGGAACATTGAAGTTGTATTAGAGAGTTACCGTCCTGTTATTGCAGAGGTTGATGAAGTGAAATTATCGTTAGCAATCTCAAATCTTATTGAAAATGCAATTAAATATAATGTTGATGAAGGTTGGGTTAGAGTATCGTTGAATGCGGATCATAAATTCTTCTATATCAAGGTATCTGACTCTGGTGTTGGGATACCGGAAGATGCACAAGATTTTATATTTGAACGATTCTACCGTGTAGATAAGGCCAGATCAAGAGAAACAGGTGGTACTGGTTTAGGCTTGTCTATCACAAGAAATGCGATTCTTATGCATAGAGGAGCAATCAAAGTTTATAGTAAAGTAAATGAGGGTACAACATTTACCGTTCGTATACCTCTTAGTTATATAGCGTAAGGGGGAGGCATATATGAATAAACGTCATCTTCTAGCTGTACTCGTCTTAGCTTGCATGGGGATACTAGTAGCATGTGGATCGAAGAAGGTAGGACATGTTAAGGAATCAGAGTATTACCTATATTATATTGATAAGGAAGAAACGAAAGTTGTTCGAGAAAATTATCAGCCAGTAGCAACGGATACGGAAGAACTAATAGCAGAGTTTATAGAGGCACTTGACAAAGACCCAAGGAATTATACGTATCGTAAAGCAAAACCAGATACTGTTGTACTTAAGGATTACACGTATAATGGTAGTGGTCAATTAATACTTAACTTTGAAACTAGTTATTACGAACTAGAAGGAATAGCGGAAGTTTTAACAAGAGCAGCCATCGTTAAGAATTTCTGTCAAATTGAAGAAATTGAGTATGTTGAGTTCTATGTAGCAGGACAACCACTTCGTGATAAGAATGAAAAACCAATTGGAATGATGACTGCGGAAAATTTCATAGATAATACCGGTGGAGAGACGAAGTATAAGCAGAATGCAAAGATATCCTTATTCTTTGCCAATGAAGCTGGTAAAAAACTAGTAGAATCCAATATTATTGTTAGCTACAATGGGACAATTCCTATGGAACAGTTAATTGTAGAACAGCTTATTGCAGGTCCATTAAGTGATACCAAGTATCCAACCATTCCGTCCGGAACAAAACTTGTGAAAGCTACAGTAAAAGAAGGAATCTGTTACGTTGACTTTAACGAGAAATTCCTAGACAAAATTGATGGAATTACAGATGAAGTCGCAATCTATTCTGTAGTAAATTCGTTGGTTGAAATGCCAACAATTAATAAAGTACAATTTAAAATTAATGGAGAGCTTCGTAAGATATATGGGGAAAGCACAAAGTTCGATGGAATGTTTGAGCGTAACCTAGATGTCGTTGAAACAACCCAATAATAGGAGGTATATAGTTGATCAAGAGGCCGCTTCTATGGATTGCTCTTTCCTATATACTAGGCTGCCTATTATATTCCTTATCATGGATTATAGTAGGCGGCATTCTATTCTTTCTAATTATAAGTTTATGTATTCTATATTATCGATGTTCTATCGGTGAATCTAATCCCAAAGAGAATAACAGTATAACAAAAGATTTTAAAACAATTAATTGTATTAGTAATAATATTTTGGACAAAAAAAGAGAGTTAGAATCTAACAATTTTAGTAAGAAAGTATTTCAATTAGTTTCAAAATCAATTAGAAAGAGAAGAATTAACAAGGAAGATCGATTCATATTATTACTACCAATCATAATCTTAATTGGTTATGGAAGAATGAGTGCTATAATAGCACCAACAGCATTTGATGCCTATTGTGAAAGAAAATGTGATGCAAGCGTCGAGGGTAAGATTGTACGCATTACAGAAAAAGAAAAAAGCACATCTTATTATCTAGATAAAGTTATACTCTATCCGAATCCGGATATTCAAATTCAGGTTAAACAAAAAATAATTGTATATGGTGAGAAAAATTCGAAGTTTAGAGTAGGTAACACGGTTTCATGTACAGGTACGGTATCGCAAATTATGAGAGCCACCAATGAAGGACAGTTTAATTCCTACGCCTATTATATGTCAGAAGATATTCGCTATCAGATGTTTGCTGAAACCATGGAACGCACCGGGGATTCCTATTCCTGGTATCAGGTGGCACTGTCTTCCTTGCGTGCTAAGGTATCAAAGGTATATAAACATATCCTGCCTAGTGAGGAAGCCGGGGTAATGCAGGCAATGTTTCTTGGTGAAAAACAAGCACTGGATACGGATATTAAGAATCTATACCAGAGAAATGGAATATCACATATCTTATCCATATCGGGCTTACATATTAGTTTCTTAGGTTTATTTCTATATAAGCTTTTAAAGAAGATGGGATGTCCAATATATCTGAATGCAGGAATTGTTTCAATTGTAGTATTCAGCTACGGACAAATGACGGATTTTAGTGTATCAACCAATCGAGCCGTAGTGATGTTACTGGTATCCTTATTTGCAATCGTTATTGGTCGTACGTATGATATGCTATCCGCCATATCAGTAAGTTCTTGTATTATCTTGCTTCAAAATCCCATGCAGTTATACAACACAGGTTTTCAACTTTCCTTCCTAGCGGTATGCGTATTAGCGGTATTTGGTGAGATATATGGGAAGTTAAAAGCGGAGGACAAGAATGAGAATATACAAGAATATGAAAAAGAGAGACGAGATAAAGAAAGGCATGGTAAGGAAAAGCACGTTAAGGAAAAGCATGCTAAAGAAAAACACTACAAAGAAAAACAAGATAAATCACAGGGTAAGCTACATATAGAACAAATTCTTCTTGAAAAATTATTAGAATTAATAAAACACATTAGAAAAGTAGTAAAGAAAAAGAACTTTATCAATAATGCTCAGAACAATAATATACAAAACAATGGAACTCAGAACGATGTATCTCAAAACAATAAATCTCAAAACAAAGAATATATTAGCAAGAACCTGCAACAAAAGCTTGATGAATTGCTTTTGTCCCTTGATGAATGGCTATATAAGAAATACAAATTACGAGAATCAAGTCGCGGGAAGGCACTACAATCTAGTATGGTCATTAGTGCTATAGCAGCACCAATTCTCGCTAGTACCTTTTGTGAGATACCAATCTACAGTATGATATTAAATCTATTCGTAATTCCGCTTACTTCTGTCTTGATGACACTTGGTGTAGTAGCTGGACTTATAGGACTGTGGTGGATTGATTTGGCTAAGATATTAGGATATGGAATTACCTTCATACTGAAACTTTATGAGATGTTATGTGAGGTATTTTCCAATTTACCGTTCCATCTAGTATTAACCGGAAAACCAAGTATAGTGCAAATCGTATTATATTACGTTGTAGTTGTAGGAATTATACAATTGGCTATAATAACGAAACGTAAGAAGATGATATATATAATAGCTTTCCTATGGATTCTGTTGATCCGGATACCAAGTACTAATCTAACCATGACGATGTTAGATATATCTCAGGGAGATAGTATCTATATTAAGACGCCCAAAGGAGTATCGATTCTTGTCGATGGGGGAAGTTCTGATGTAAAGGCAATAGGTCAATACAGAATTGAACCATTTCTAAAAGCTCAAGGAGTTAGAACCATTGATTACGTAGTGTTAACACATATGGATGCAGATCATATCAATGGAGTCATGGAGCTTATGGAAAGAATGCCAGATGCCGCAGGAATAGGAGGAAGAAAGAGAGAGCAAACAAGATTATCTTCACTAAACTCTCTAGCCTTCTATGATGGACAAGTAGGGATTCAGAACCTTATATTATCAGATACTAGTTTAGTAGATGAAACTTACAAGAAGATAGAAGAATTAGCAGTGAGGAAAGGAATAACTCTACATTATTTTGGTAGAGGCGATACTATAACAGAAGGGGAACTAACCCTTACTTGTCTACACCCGTACGCAGAATATAATACAGATTCTAAGAATGATACCTCTATCGTCTTAGAACTTACTTATCGTAATTTTGATGCATTATTGTTGGGTGATTTGGAGAGTGGTGGAGAGAGTGAATTAATTAAACTTGCTAAAGAGGAATTACTAGCTGGTGATAATCAAAACAGTAATCAGACCTCGGAGGAGTTGACAAAGGGTCGGCTTACGGTAAATAAAAGACGCTATGACATTATTAAGATTGCTCATCATGGTTCTAAATACTCCACATCAGATGAGTTCCTAGAATATTATGGTGCACGAATTGCCTGGATCTCTAGTGGATATGGAAACCGATATGGGCATCCACATAAGGAGTTGCTAGAGAGACTTGAAGAAAATCAGATTCCATATAGATGGACGGTGCATGAAGGCGCAATTACGATTAGGACAGATGGGGAAAGGATGTGGGAATAGAAGTGACGATGTAGTATAATAATGAAATAGTTAGAAATAACATTATGAGAGGGATAAAAGTAAAATGAAGGGATATAAAGGAGTAATTCTAAAGAACGGTATACTACGTAGCAAATATAACGACATATTTGAAGTGGGGGTACCAAGAGAGAAACATGATGTAGATGATGGCGGCGTTGCTTTTACAGAAGCTGGTTATAGTTTTTGTGGCAGTATTGAAGATGTTATATATCACGAAAATTATATTTCTACGAGTAAGGGGCGTCAGTATCGAGAAGTACGCTTGTTTGAAATAGATACTATGGAAGGACAGGTATGCGGAAATTCTTATCATCATAAAGCATCAATAATTAAATTGGTACGAGAGGTAACGCAGAAGGAAATATTAGAATATCTAACTAATAATGCGGTTGCAAAGAGAGATGTGATTGATGAAGTTAGAAGTGACGTTTTTGAGACATATTCAACAGAAGTTATTTTACCGTATAGATTAATTAATAAGGAGGAGGAGATAGAAGATTTATATGTAAGAGCATGTGCTAGACTTGGACAGGTTGGTTTGTGTAATCAAAGTTCAATTGGAAAACTTCATCAACGTGATTGTGAAGGTTGTATTGGTATATCCTGGACACTTGACTTATTAACTTATGAAAAAGATTATTTATATTTACTTGCCCGAAAGCAACTAATAGAAGGGGCAGACTTATCATCAATTAATGAGTATAATAAATTGATATCTATGAATTGTGGAAAAGAATATGAGAGTCTGCAAAGGTATGCTTTACATATAAAAAACGCGTCAGGATGAGAAAGTGGGAATAGGAGAGGTCAAGCAGAGGTAAAAGAAAACCAAAAAATCAACGATTTATAGTAGGGTGTGGTACAATAGAATAAGATATACGATACTTGTACGTGGAGAAAAAGGATGATAGAGAAAACGAAGAACAAAGAACAAAAGAATATGGAGTACAAGAAAAATTCTTTTGATGGCAAAGAGGAAAATAAGAAGGTGTCTAAAACAACCGATATGACCAAAGGAAATATAGAGGGTCATCTTATTAAATATGCGATTCCATTGATTTTAGGAAATCTGTTTCAGCTAACTTACAATGCAGTTGATTCTATCATTGCAGGTAGATTTATCGGCAAAGAAGCGTTGGCCTCCATAGGAATAGCTAATCCAGTGATGAATATGGTCATACTCGGAATCTCTGGAATTTGTATGGGTGCAGGCGTTTTAATGAGTGAATTCTTTGGAGCTAAGGATTATACTAAATTAAAGAAAGAGATGTCTACGGCAGTTCTGTTTGGATTATATTTTTCTGTGGCTTTGATGATTATCGGTATTATATTCTCGGGTCCATTATTACGATTGTTAAATGTTCCAGAAGATTTATTACCGATGGCAACGACTTATCTACGGATAACCTTTATAGGGGCGCCGTTTACATACTTTTATAATGCGTTAGCTTCTGCACTTAAGAGTGTGGGGGATTCAAAAACCCCTTTAAAATTCCTTATGTTTTCTGCTATTCTTAACGGTGTACTTGATGTGATTTTCATTGGATTCTTAGGATTTGGAATTGTATGTTCAGCAACAACTACAGTTGTTGCTGAAGCTGCGTCTGCAATCTTATCCATCCTCTATGTATACCGTAAGATACCGATCCTTCAGATTAAACGAGGAGAGTTCAGAATAGATGCAGGGCTATTAAAACGAACATTACAATATGGTTCAGTAACAGCACTTCAACAATCTTGCCAACCTTTAGGTAAACTCTTAATTCAAGGCTCTGTTAACTCCCTTGGTATTGATACGATTGCTGCCTTCAATTCTGTAACAAAGATTGATGATTTTGCATGTACACCAGAACAAAGTATCTCACATGGCATCACAACGTTCGTGGCGCAAAACAGAGGTGCGGATCAAAAAGAACGAATAAAAAAAGGCTTCCTAGCAGGCTTACGAATGGAATTCTTATATTGGATAGTGATTTGTCTCGTTACCATACTTTGTAGAACTTTCTTTGTCTCTTTGTTTGTTGATGGAAAGAGTTCAACAAAGATAATAGAAATCGGTAGTCAATATCTTTTAGTTATGGCATTCTTTTATATATTTCCTGCGTTCACGAATGGTGTCCAAGGGTATTTTCGTGGTATGGGCAAGATGAAAATTACATTCCTTGGAACTCTAATACAGACCTCTCTAAGAGTTATATTTACATGGATACTTGCACCAAGATTCGGAATACTAGGTATCGCTTTTGCCTGTGCAATTGGCTGGAGTGTTATGTTATTGGTAGAAGTTCCGATGATCTGGACCGTGGATAAGAAACGTGACTAAAGCTCTTGTAAAATGATAAGTTTGTGGATAAAATATAAGATAGCTAGGAATATGAGAAGTATTATGAATGCAATCACTATGAGAATAAGATATTAAGAACAAAACAATTAAGAAATGAAATAAACCACAGGAGTTCAGATAAATGAAGTTTATTAAAGAAGATATAAAATTGAATCAATTCAAGCCTGCCTATTTGATATATGGTAGCGAGATATACTTAAAGAATTTGTATAAGAATAAATTAAAAGCAGCTATGGTCGGCGAGGGTGAATCCATGAATTACTCTCATTTTGATGGAAAGGGTATTGATGTGCCAGAAGTAATTGGTATTGCGAATACATTACCTTTCTTTGCGGATCGACGTGTGGTTGTTATCGAGAACAGTGGGTTCTTTAAGAATGCCAGCGATCTAGCAGACTATATGAAAAACATACCTGAAACAACACATTTTATCTTTGTGGAAGAAGAAGTAGACAAGCGAAATCGTATGTATAAAGCCGTAAAAGATGTTGGGCGAATCTCAGAGATGAATGGTATGAATGAAGCAAACTTAAAATTATGGGTTGCTTCCTTATTGTCAAAAGATAATAAGAAGATCACGGAGAGAACATTGATGTATTTCCTAAACAAGACGGGTTCTGATATGGAGAATCTACAAACAGAGATTGAGAAACTTGTGTGCTACGCAATGGACCGTGACGTTATAACAGAAGTGGATATCGACGCCGTTTGTACAACACAGTTAGAGAATAAAATCTTTCAGATGATTGATGCAATCGCAAGTAAACGTCAAGAGCAAGCACTTGCCTTATACTATGATTTGTTGTCGCTAAAAGAAAAACCGATGTCAATATTATTCTTAATAACAAGGCATTTTAACATTCTCTTACAAATCAAAGAGATGAAACGTTTAGGCATGGCAAGTTCAGCGATGAGCCAAAAAGCTGGTGTTCCACCTTTTGCTGTAAACAAGTATCTGACACAGACAAACAACTTCACCATAGAGATATTAAAAGAAGCCGTAACATACTGTACAGATATAGAAGAAATGATTAAAACTGGTAGATTGATTGATAAAATAGGAGTGGAACTACTAATTGTAAAATATAGTTCAAAGGGAGACGTATCGAAGAGGTCATAACGAGCCGCACTCGAAATCCACTCGGTCAGTTGCCTTGATAATGCGGAAAATCCTTGAGTTTATGCGGGTTTTCGGGATTTTGAAAATTTAGCTTTTTACCGATTTCTACGGTTTTTCTACACTTTGCCTTGACTTCTACGCGGGGTTGGTGTATTAAAATAAAATATGGAGGCGTATCGAAGTGGTCATAACGAGCCTGACTCGAAATCAGGTTGTCCTCACGGGCACGTGAGTTCGAATCTCACCGCCTCCGCCATGAGCCTGTTTGCGGTCAATGTCCGCAACAGGCTCTTCCTTTTTTGCTCTTTTCTACGCTCCCTTTTGGGGGCGTTTTTTCTGCTTTCGTAGAAAACAGATATGCCCTGAAACCTCATCGTATAAGGCTTTGCCGTATTCTGATAAAGCAGTCCGTAGAAAATCAATTGGTCGCTACAAGTCCAGTAGGTTCTGCCACTCGGTTTCTTTCAAACATTCCATCCATAACCAAGCCAGATTCTATCTGTGCATGGAAGTCCAGATGAGAGTAAATATCCGCAGTGGTCGAGAATGTACTGTGTCCAAGCCATATCTGGATTTGCTTCATGGATATACCGCTTGCCAGAAGGAGGCTGGCGCAACTATGCCTGAGATCATGAAACCTGATTTTCTTTAAGTCGAATTTTTGAAGTACCCAGCTAAAATGATCCGTTACATAATTTGGTCGCATGAGCTTGCCGGTTTGGTCGAGGCAGATGTAGTCGAGGTAGTCCCGGCAGTAAGACCTTTTAAACAGCTTACGGTACATTTCCTGCTTTTCTTTTTCTGCAAGCAATAGCTTTTCGACCGATGGCAGTAATGGAAGGGTGCGAAAGCTGGATTTCGTTTTCAGTACATCTTCGCCTACCGCCATAGTTTTTCCATCCACCTCATCTTCAATGACCTTGTGTTTAATGGAGATTGTCCGTTGCTCAAGGTTGATTGCATCCCACTTTAGCCCCAAGACTTCGCTTCGCCGTAATCCATAGTAAGCAGCCAGTTTCACACAAATCTCCAAGGGATCGTCTGACACCGCATCAAACAGTGTCATCATTTCTTCCGCAGAGTAAAACTGTGCTTGATAGACATTTTTCTTTGGCCTGTCCACCTTGTCAGCAGGGTTGCTGTCGATGATTTCCTTTTTAACAGCAGTTTGCAGCGCTTTGCGAAGTACCGCATGGTAGTGAATAACTGTATTCGGCGTATGTCCTTCATCAAAGATTGTTTGATGAAAATCTTGAATATGCTGTGGTGTAACCTCACCCAAAGTGACATTCAGCTCTGTAAAATATCGGCTGATTCGTCCGTCCAGCATGGTGCGATAACCCTTAAATGTAGTCTTGGCTATCGTGGGTTTGGCTTGGAGCAACCATTTTTCAAGGTACTCGATGAACAGTACATCCGCTTGGGGGTTCCGTTTGCCCTCGATCAGTTCTCTGGCTCGTTCCTCTGCCTCCCGGCGTTCTTTTTCTTCCTGCTCCTGCTCGTAATCCAGCCGGATTTGGTCAAAGGCTTTCTTAGCTTTCCTGTCGCTGGTTCCTGCCACTGGCAGTCCAGTGGGAATCCATTTGGTTTTTCTTTTACCGTCCACTTTGATGTATAGGACGGCATAATAGGTATTATTTTTTTGCTGTAGGCAGCCTGTTATCATTGTTATCCTCCTTTGAAATAACAGCAATATTTGCCTACCATTGACGACACCACATTACCACAGAAAGCATAGGATAGCTACTGTTCTGCGTGGAAAATATCCAACGGATTTTTCTACGGTTCATGTCCAATAGTAAGCAAAAACCACATCAAAAAATCTTGATGTGGCACATTTCTTCACCCAGCAGATATTCAATAATACAAGCCTTGGGAATTTTATAAGTTCGTCCGATTCGTACACTTCGTATTTCATTATCTGCCAGAAGTTTATAGGCCAGCTTACGGCTAATTCCGCCAAGCATTTCTCTCAATTGGTTTACCTCAACTACATCGGGGTACTTTGAAAACATAGCTATTTTCTCACTCATAGGAACCTCCTGTTCTCCTAAATCAATATTTTTCCCTCCAAAGGTGAAAACACCGTTATACCGTAGGACATCAGCTCTTTGATAAATGTAGATGCGGTTTTCGCATCTACTCCAATGCGGCTGATAGATTCCACCAAAAAGATTTGAAAAGTTCCCGCCTTGGCCGCCTCTAAAACAGAAAGCAGACCGGGGAGCATAGGCTTTAGACCTCTACCCAAATCCTGTGAAGAGCCAACAACGGTAAACTTCATTTGTGTAGCATAGTTCTCCAGCTGTTCATACTGGCCTTTCAAAATACCGTGAATATCTTCAGGGGCATCGATGCTGCAGTAAATCCAAGCGTTCTTAAGTTCCATCTGAAATCCTCCTTTACATACTGACGGTTAGAACCGGTTCTATTTCCTGTACCGGTTCTTCGGCAAGTTCCAGCCCGAAGCTGACAGCCAAGGCTTCATCTACCTGTCGAAGCTGCCGGTCGGCCAGCGTACCTATGTAGTCACGCAGGCGGGAACGGTCAATGGTTCGCACCTGCTCCAAAAGCACCAGCGAGTTTTGCCGCAGGCCGTTTTGCGGTTCGTCCAGCCCGATGTGGGTGGGAAGATACTGCTTTCCGGTGCGGCTGGTAATGGCTGCCACTATGACAGTGGGGCTATAGCGGTTTCCGATGTTGTTTTGGATAATCAGCACCGGCCTGATACCGCCCTGCTCACAGCCCACCACAGGGGCTAAATCGGCGTAGAAAATATTGCCTTTGTAAATACGCATTTCGCATTCTTCCTTTGCGTGGATTCGTTTGATACCAGAAGGATAAGGACAGCCGCCGAGTGTGATCGGTGGTACCGACAGGGCGGCTGTCCTCATAGTTTCCGGCATAAAGCCGTCTTGTTCTTCGTTTTCGCTTGCTCCTATTCGACACTACTTCCCGGAGCGCAGAACAGATTTGTCCTGCATAGGCAGTCAGCTTAAACCAGCCTTGGTTGGTGGCTGTCATGGGAATTTCACCCCCGCCGGGTTCTCCGGTGGCTGCGCCCTTTGCGTGAAGCTGAGGCTGCACAGAAGTATCATGATAGGCTGTTCAGATCATGGCGGGGCAATCTACCACAGATTGCTTTTCGGACGGACAGTTCTCGCTCGGCACCTTTGATGCTATCGGTTTGACAGATAGCTCTGACCTATCCGCAGATGGTCTTGGCGTGTCCTCCGGAGCCGCTTTTCCCTTTCGGGCTGAACAGCTAACGTATTTAAGCCGCTGGATATGACCGAATGATTTTCGGTGTTTTTCAAAGAGCAGAGGAGAAATAGAAAAATCCCCCTCACTTCTATAAAGGAAAAAGTGAGGGGGCGTACAACCAAAAGTTTAGAACTCAATCATTTTTTTCAGTTTGTTCAGTATCTTCTTTTTGCGTTTACTGATAGCCTGCTGCGTTATTAATAGCTCTACAGCCAGATCCGCTTCCTTTTTGTCATTGAAAAACAGCTCATCAATAAGGGAGCGTTCATCCTCCGGCAGGGACTGGAGAGCTGTCCACAGCGACTCCAGCTGCTCCTGATGAATAAGCTTGTCCACAATATCCGCCTGAACACGAACAATGAGATAATCGATGTTGACACCGTCCTCATGGAAGCGTTCCAAAGATAGCTCATTCTGGCGGATCAGCTTATTCTGATAGCGCTCTGCTTCACGTTCTTTATGATAGGCACGGTAGACAGACTCGCTGACCTCTACGCGCTGATTTTTTACGATAATGGTATATTTTTTGTCCTCTGACATTTTCTTGTCCTCCTTGATTTTCGTTGGGTGGCGAAAACGAAGGACAAGAGGCGGTGACCGGCACCGGGAAATAATTTTGTGCAGTAAAAAAAGAGTATACTTACGAACGTGAAAGTCCGCTTGTATACTCTTATATGTTAATTCGTAGCTAACCTGCTCTACTGGTTCGTGTTGATAGGCACATTGCTCCGATGAAAGCCATTGCCTTTTTTTAATAGATAGCAGCTATATAAAGCAGCTATATAATCGACCTAATGTCGCTGCAATAAATTTGCAGCGGTGCAATCCGGATTGACCAGCACATAAAATCACCACCCTCAAAAATGTAATTCATATCCATAAATCCATTTTATTAAGTGTTTTTCATGTCTGATTCTATTTTGTTTCACATTAGTATCTTTTTTATATCCTTTTTTCCCATAGCCACTTTGGTAGCGATAAGTGAACTTGACAAATCCAGTGTTCATAAGGTAACATAAGAAAAGCACTAAAAGGAGATTAATTACTATGCGGCAAGGTATTCTTAAATAACAATCAACTGAATGATGGTAGGTACGAATGATTTGGGCTTATTACATCTGTTGTAATGGGTTTGGTTTTTGTACCTTAATTTAAGAATACTTTCATATTTTATGAATCCGCCATGCTGTAGAATTCTCTTTCTAACAGCTTTTAATGTCGTGCTCATAATTGTTATGATAGCAGTCCCCTGTGATGAAAGTATTTCAATCACAGGGGACTTTTATCTTTTAACGATTATATGAGGTGTGACTTATGAAAATAATGAATATTGGCATCTTGGCTCATGTAGATGCTGGAAAAACAACATTAACAGAAAGTATGCTCTATGCCAGCGGTACCATTGCTGAGTCCGGGCGTGTTGACAGCGGTTCAACGATTACAGATTCTATGGCGCTTGAAAAGCAAAGGGGCATTACAATTCAGGCATCCATAGCATCTTATCAATGGAGCCATGTCAAAATCAATTTGATTGATACGCCTGGACATATCGATTTTTATTCAGAAGTAGAGCGCTCATTGAATGTGTTGGATGGCGCTATTTTGCTGATCTCTGCCAAAGACGGCATTCAGGCACAAACACGTATCCTTTTCGATGCAATACGAAAAAGGAAACTTCCTGCTTTAATTTTTATTAATAAGATCGATCAACCGGATATTGATCTTGATTCCCTCTATGAGGATATCAGAGCTAAATTGTCCTCTCATATCCTTATCATGCAGAGCATTACCAATGGAAACTCTCTTTTTCCCAAAACTCTGAATCCGTTGTCTGAAGAATTTAAAGACACGATTATTGAAACGGATGATGCTTTGCTAAAAAGATATGTCATGGATCAGCCCATTACAACGGAGGAACTGTTAGAGAGCAGAAGAAAAAATATAAATGATGGTACTCTTTTGCCTGTTTACCACGGCAGCGCTCTGAAACATATTGGCACGAAAGAACTCATGGATGCAATTCTCATGGAATTCACTCCATTTATGTCCCCGCCCAACTCCAATCTTGCTGCATTGGTATACAAAATTGAAAGAGATGATAATCGAAACAAACGCACATATATGCGCATTTTTGGAGGTTCCATTAAATCACGTGACGTACTAACCCTGCAAGATCATTCTGACAGTATAAAAATTAAAAAATTAGAGACCTCAAGCAATGGGAGAATGGTAGGAACCGAAAAAATCGAATGCGGTGATATTGCTATTTTCCCAAATGAAACGCGACTAAAGATTGGGGATGCCATAGGAACAATTCCTGAAAGGAATTTGATTCTACACAACAATAATCTGATCATGCAGGCGAACATTTCCCCTGTCCTTTCTTCCGACAGAACTTTTCTGTTAGAAGCCTTATCGGAACTGGCGGAAACAGATCCTCTTTTGCAATATAAATTGGATTCCAGAAGCAACGATATTATTATGGAATTCCTCGGAAAAGTACAAATGGAAGTCATCGTTTTTTTGTTACAAAACCGATACCATCTTCAGGTCAAAATCGAGAATGTAACAACCATTTATAAAGAACGGCCTTTGAAAAAGGCAGACTTTACTGCCCATATTGAGGTCTCCCCTAATCCTTTTTGGGCATCCATAGGATTGTCAATCGAACCGCTTCCCATTGGAACTGGACTGCACTATGAAAGCAAAGTGTCCTATGGATATTTAAATAAATCATTTCAGAACGCCGTTGAAGAAGGCGTTCGATATGGTTGTGAGCAAGGGTTATATGGATGGGAAGTAACAGATCTTAAAGTCTGTTTTGAATATGGCGTATACTACAGTCCGGTAAGTACCCCTGCTGACTTTCGGCACTTAGCTCCTATTGTATTTGAGCAAGCCCTAAAACAGTCAGGTACGGAGTTGTTAGAGCCCGACCTGTCATTTGAGCTTTATGTTCCCCAAGATTGCAATGCGCGTGTTTACAATGATCTGAAAAAATTTCATGCAGATATTGTATCAATAAAGACACAGCACAACGAAGTCGTAGTATCAGGAAAAATTCCAGCTCGCACATCACAATTTTATAAAGAGCAGCTTTCGGAGCTTACAAAAGGTCGTGGAGTCTTTTTAACAGAACGGGCAGGGTATCAGCAGAACACCGGTGAAATCTTTACTCAGGCCAGAAAACCGGATGATCGATTGGATAAAACTCGTCACTTATTTGATAAGGCGTATGACGAGATAGGCAATGAGGGACATCAATCTGGCATGAAATTCATGTAGCCAAAGGAGGAGAGAGAAAGTGGATAACTTAAAGGAAGCAACACTACAATCAGAGCTGCGTTTTAAGGATTTAGTAATCAATCCTTGCCATCGCAGTGTTTTAATAAATAACAACCGCATAGACCTGACCACGAAAGAATTTGATCTCTTGTACTTTTTGGCTATCCATCCGGGATGGGCATTTACAAAATCCCAAATTTATGAGACCGTATGGGGAGAAGAGTATGTGTGTAATCAACACGCTGTGGAAAATATTATATACAATTTGCGGCGCAAGATGGCTATAAATTCTACAAGTATAAACTACATTCAAACATTAGTCGGTTATGGCTACAAATTTTTAGCACCTTAGTAAAAATATCAAGAGGGCTCATTTTAATAATAAACAGGCAACTGTTCGGAGGTGAAGTGCCGATGGGTGAATCACCTATAAATTTAGGAAGATTAATTAAGAATGCACGGTTAGAGGCAGGATTAACGCAGGACAACCTTGCCACACAGGTTGGGGTCACACCACGGTATATAATGGCTATCGAAAACGAAAATAAATATCCAAGTATCCAGGTACTATCTAAGATCATCTGCACTTTAAAAATATCAGCAGATACAATCTTTTATCCTGAAACCCAGCCTACAGACAGAGAAAAGGAACAGCTCATTCACATGATCTATATGTGCGATGAAAGGGAAATTAAGATAGCTGCCGCAACCGTTAAGGCGTTATTGGATGCCAGATAATCCAGACACATTATCTTTTTGGGTAGAATTTTGTAATCCCATAAAGAGTGATTGTTCTTTCTCTGTATTTAAGAAATCCTTAGAGTGAAAAGTTCACTGCATAGGCCATGATGACACATACCTCATGCCATCAAGAGAGCGCACTGCTCCCTTGGCGGCAGGGTATGTGTTTTTTCATTTCACAGTAAACAACAGACTACTCTTGCCGCCGTTCTCCCGCCAGCGTTGCTCCTTTTGAAGATGGCCAGTCTTTTCAAGGTCAGCGATGGCTCGTTGCACCGTACGGCGAGAGAGCTTTAAGTCCTTGGCGATGGTTCCGATGGATGGGTAACAGGTTCCATTCTTATTCGCCCGGTCTTTCAGGTAACGATAGACCACAACAGCACGATGCGGGACATCCTGTGCATAAAGAGAAGAAAGATAGCTCACCACGAACACCCCCTAATCGGTGCGCAGAGGCATGGTAGGAGTCTCCGGATCATGCTCCTGTACCGGCGTATGCAGCGCACCGCCACTGCGGTCATCACCGGGCGGCTCCGGAAGTTCCGCAAAGTCATCCTCATCATAAGCACAGCGGCGGTTCATGATTTCCTGCTCCAGCTCGAAGCGGTCGGCGTAGTAAACCTTTCGGGCTGCATGTTCCTCCACCTCAAAGGGATTCTCAAAACGGATGCCCCATTTGAGAAACAGCGGCAGCTTAGTGCGCATGGGACAGCAGCCGGTCTTAGCCAGAATAAAATTGCCCTTGGGGAGTGTTTTCAGTTCATCCGGTGTCATCAGTGGCCTTTGGATCATCTGCAGGCTTTGGCTGGGATCGTTTTTCCCTCTGCTGATCGACCCGGACATGACAGTCTTATTCCCCAGCGCCCTTGAGAGAATGTCGGCGCTCTCAGAGTTGGGGGCGAAGCCGCCGAACAGAATGTCTTGGCAGTTATCGATGATGATGGCACTGCCCTCCTTGCCATAGTTTTTCTCCAACTGAGCAAAGGATTGAATGATCGGTACCATAGAAATCCGGCGAGAACGTCCGGCTGAGAACATCATTTCCATCGATTGAATTTTTGGAATGGTTCCGATCTCATCAGCGAAGATCATCACCCGGTTGGGGAGTTTGCCGCCGTATTCATCGGCTACCGTCAGCATCTCCCGGTAGAGCTGCTGGAGGAACAGAGACACCATGAAATATTTTGTATTATCCTCCTCCGGCAAAATAATGAAGATAGCGCATTTCTCTTTGCAAAAAGCTTCCGTGTCCAGCGAGCTGTCAAAGCAGAGGATTTGCTCCATTTCGGAATCCAGAAACGCATTGAGGCGAGACATGGCGGTGGACAGCACCGAGGCCATCGCTTGGTCGGCGGTGTTGAGCGCTGCACCGGCAAACCATTTTGCCTTATGCTCAGAGGGCAGTTTGTCCATCAGCAGCTGAAACTGGCTTTTATTCTTTACCGGTGAGGGAGCCAGCAAATCCTGTATCATCTTGAATACTGAAATGATGTGCCGTTTCTCCGGAGGGCAATATTCGGCGATCAGCAAAATCACCGAGGTTAGCAGACCCTCGGCAGCATCGTAGAAAAACGCATTTTGACCATAGCTGCTGGCATCCTCACCGCTGCTGGAGATAATGGTCTTAGCAGTGATTTTGGCGTACTTCTCAGCCTTGGCTTTCAGAGCGAGATTATCGGGGTTCTCCATGTAGGCATCCATATAGTGGTTGACCAGTTGCAGGATGTTGTCGCCGTCCGAGCGGGTGGGGTTGCGCAGATCCAATACGGAAATTTTGAAACCATAGTAATCTTTGGCGATGCCAGCGTAGTTACGGAACAAATCGCCCTTGGTATCGGTGCATAGAAAACTCATGCCGGAGGCGCAGGCATATTCGATGTTTGGGTATAAAAAGTTGGCGGTTTTCCCTACACCGGCAGCGCCGATCATGAGGCAGTGAATATCGCTGTCATCAACCAAAGCAATGGTAGAGCCTGTCTTTTGCTTGCAGCCCACCACAAGCCCCTGCAGGGCGGGCAGATTTTGCCCACGCCGCCATTTCTCCGGTTCATAGGGTACATGGGCGTAGGTCTTTTTAATCTCGCTCTCGGTGGCAAAACGGGCGGTACCGTGCTGACCGTCACCTACCGTCTTGGATTTGATACCGCTGAGAGTGTAGTAATGTGCCAAAAGAGAAAGGCCGCCGATGACGGAGAACATCACGGTGACCACTGCTATGAGAACATATACTTGTGAGGGCATGGAGTACTCCTTTCCGGCAGACGGCTTATGACAAACACAGGCCGCATTGCTCTTGTCTTTTTTCTGCCGCTTGCTGAATGGAAAGTTCCGCAAGGACAGCACCTTTTAAGCATTCGGATGCCAGCTGTTCATAGCGCTCCGCACTGCTTTGTTTTTCAGACTGTGTTTCTATTGTGGAGCATGAAAAAAGCGGCACCAGAGTATTTCTGATGTCGCTCAATTTGTTTTCCAGCCTGCCACGATTTTGGTAAGGTTTAAATCCATAGTTTAAGCGGCTTTGCACAGTAGATAAATCCCGGCTGTGACCGATGCCTTTGTATTCCTTAGAAGCGGCCAGCACAGAAAGACAGGCCAGCTCTATCAGGGAATCTTTTATATGCTGAGGATTGCCTCTGTAGCTTTGCAGAACATTTCGGAACACCGTAGCGGAGCAGTCAGCACTTGGATGCTCCCGTGCATACCGATTGATTTCTTCACATATTTCATCCCGGAGTAACAGCTGGGGATGTTCTTCAGCAGGAATAGGAGTAAAACCATGCTTTGCCTTTAAATCCTCATTCCAGTCTTTATATTTGGATTGTGCCTGACCTACTGCAGGCTGACCCTGCTCCATTAAAGTGTCGTAGATGCGCTCGGCAGCTTCGATGCCTGCGGCATCATGGTCGAGACACAGCACCACATGATCAAGCTGCGGATATAACTCCAGCAGCTTGAGGATGGGTTTTTCCGACACACCGTTCAGCGCCACATAGCTGGCGCTTTTCCAGTTCTGCAGATGCAGGCTGATGTAAGAGAGCATATCTATGGGCGCTTCGAATACAAACAGCCGATGCGGATAGGGATTTTTCGAGAGGTAGTGAAAGCTATACGCCGGATCGCTGCCCTCCACATTAATGCGAAAGCTGCTGCCGGTTGCCGTACTTTTTTTATGGGCATGGCGAGCCACACCATTTTCATCCATGCCGACAAACACAGCATTGTGATACTCGCCGTCCTCAAACAGCAGTTTTTCTCTGGCGAACTCAGACAGCACCTCCCGGCTGATGCAGCGCTGCTTGATGAGATAAGCAAACACCCGGCGCATATCGGTGTGGGCTGGCGGCAAAGCAAAGGGCTTTCGCTGTTCCTGCTCTCTGCTCCCGCTGTGCTGCCGGTATTCTACGCCCTGCTCGCCGCCCAACAGAAGGCTGACCGCCTCCGGAAAGGGCAGATTGTAGAGCCGTTTCACAAGGTCGATGGAATAGCTGCCCCGTTCGGCGGAATGATCGTACCAGCGGTTCCCACGAACAGTAATGCTGTGATCGCTGGCCAGCCGCTTATCTCTGCCGGAGGGCAGGAGCTTTTCGCCCTGCCTCTGGAGGAAGTCCACCAAATCCACCGAGTTTGCTCGCTCCTTTTGCTCGTCTGTAAAATAGATATAGCCTGACAAAATAAAACCTCCCATCATAAATGAATTTGAGGCGCATGGTCATCACGTTTGTGACCCTGCGCCTGTTTTTTCTCCTGTAGCTTCCGTCTGCGTTTTCGGTCGATGTGATCGGCGGCTCCGGCGTTTCTGCGATAGTCCTCCCGAAACAGATTCTCCAGCTGACGAAACAGTCTGGTAGCTGCCAAAAGCACTGATGGATTGCGTTGGGCATTGATGTTATCGATGAGAAACTGCGCATAGATATTTCCCTGCGCTGCAGACAGCCCCAGCCAGTAGAGGCTCTTTTCCTTATCACGGGGAACATCACCGTCATAGAAATACAGCTTGCCCAGGGCATACTGCGAAAACTGGTTTCCCATCTCGGCGGAGGAAGTCAGCCAGCGGACGGCGGCTTCCGCATCCTTTGGCACATCCTCGCCCCTAAGATAGAGCTTGCCGAGTTGGTAAGCCGCAAACTCATTTTTCTGCTCTGTCGATAAGGTGAACAGCCGAATTGCCTCACTGATGCCTTTGGTCATATCCTCACCGGCAAGATACGCCTTTGCCAGAGCATACTGCGCATAGGCATTGCCGAGGTCGGAGGAGAGCGTGAGCCACTTGACCGCTTCCGGAACATTCTTTGGGATATCCGTACCAGCGAGATAGAGCCTGCCAATCTGATAGGCGGCGTACTCATTTTTCTGTTCTGCGGCGGCTGTGAACATGACTACTGCTTTTGGAATCTCTTTCTCCACATGAGTGCCATCCCGGTATAGCTTGCCAAGGGCATATTGCGCTCCGGCGTTTCCGGCCTCCGCTGCCTTGCTCATCCAAGCTATCGCCTGTACCGGATCACCGATGCCGGTTTCCAGACACACCTTGCCCAGCAGATACTGCGCATTGACATTGCCAAGCTGCGCCGATTTCTCCAGATAGGAAACCGCCGCCTGCACATCCTTTTCTGTACCGGTTCCGGTATAAAGCATCTGACCGAGGCGGTATTGCAGCTTATCATCACGGCTGTCCTTTTCCAAACGATAAAAACCGGTAAAGGCAGACTTGAGATGTTGGGAGGAAAGTTCCGGGCGCATTGCAGTACCAATGCCATCTCGGTACATCTTCGCCAGTTCATAATCCGCATAGGGGTTGCCTTGTGCGGCAGATAGACTGTAGAGCTGCAGCGCTTTTACATAATCTTGCGGAACACCCTGACCACGATAATACAAAGAGCCGAGGGAGTATTGAGCGTACTTGTGGTTTTTCTCCACAGCCTCCTGAAACCATGAGGCTGCCTGTCCATAGTCCTGTTCCGTACCAAGACCGGCGACGTACATTTTGCCGATGCGGTATTCCAGATAGGGCTTCGGTTTTTCTTTCTCTGCGGATAAAAAAGCAGTCAGGGCTTTTTCGTACCAAGCACGAGACTCCTGCAAATCTATCTCACGCCCCAAGCCATCCGCAAACATTCTGCCGAGATCATGTATGGCCAGAGCGTTGCCCAGCTCCGCTTCCGAAAGAAACAGCCGATATGCCTCATTAAAATCCTGCGGTACATTCTCGCTGCCGTAGAGATATTTCTTCGCCAGTTTGTATTGCTCGCTCCACTCAGCATGAAAGGCCGAATCGGTAGGCTCTGTAAAAACATCATCCGAATGAACATCGGCAGGCTCCGGCAGTTCCGGTTCCAGTGCGGAATCATCCTCAAATGAGAAATGGTGATTACCCAGCTTTAACGCTTCGGCAATCACCATATTTTTAATGCTCTTAAATTGTTTCTGCTGGGATAGCGGAGGAAGGGGCGGCAGCTTGCCTATATAGGTCTTGAGGATTTCGTTCTGCCAGTTGTTCCATGCCCGGTATAGCTTGTCAATGCGTTCCTCCTTGGCGAGTTCATCTACGATCCGGTCGATGATGGCTTTCACATCTGCTTTGAGATAACCATACACCTTTTTGCCCCCCGTGTTTTGAAGCCGTCTTGATAACAACAGCAGATCCGCTTCGATGGCTTTGTTTTCACAGACATGATTTTGCACCTGTGAAAGCAGTTCGGTCATTACATCGGCAGCACCCTGTTTGAGCTGGCTGCGGGCTTCGTTCTGATGCTCATAAATGTGAGCGAAGTCCTGACGGAAAATATCATGCGCCAGTTCGGAACGCATGGCTTCGAGGGCAGGCTCAGTGAGAAAGCCGTCATTGTCCTTGACGGAGTAGACCATGAGATGCACATGGGGATGATGGCTTTCATTGTGAAAGGCGGCGTACCAGCGGAGGTTCTCGCTGTCAATCTTCATGTGCTTTGCAAGCATGGCTTTTTTACTGCGGAGCAAATCCTGCCACTGCTTTCCGCTGTCATACCCAAGCCGTGCGGCATCCTCCCGGCGCAGACTGATGACATGAGTCCAGATAGCGCCTTTGTGACCACACACATCCTCCTGCACCTGCGCCAGCACCACCGGCACTCCGGCATCGGTGAAGAGGCCATGCTCGCCGATGCGCTCCACACGAGGGCGGCCTGCGATGTACTCCACATAGTTTTCCCGCTTGCCGATGAGGTTGAGATTCTGCTCCAATGCCAGAGAAATAAATTCGGTAGCGCTGCCGATGGTGGGGTTCTCACAGTAGTCGACATACTCCAGCATTTCCTTGGCGGAAGGAATATCCCAGACAATCTGCCCGATGAGCTGCTGCTGTTTTACCGTAGCCGGAAGCAGCAGCTTGCTCTCGTCAATCTTTTCAACGCCATCACGGGTTCCGATGTACTTAACATAGTTTTCAAGCTGGGCTGTCAGAGCATCCCGCATATACTGTGAGGTGAAAATGATCTTTGGCATAGCGGCCTCCTTTCTGTGTTTTGGGCAAAAGAAAAGAGCGACCATAATAATCGCTCAATCTATAAGATTTTAATTATCCAAATTGTTTTATGCACACTTTAACAATCTGGTTAAGCCAATCAAAGTATTGCCTACATACGTCCAGAATATCTTTGTTTTTAAATTCCTGTACGGAGTTAATTTTATTGATTGTCCCTTTCAATACCAAAGTGTTGTCATCTGATATTCGACCAGCCCTTTTAGAATTTTCTGTTTGTTCAATAGTTAGGCTAATTTTTTTGCCCACAAAAGGAGTAATCTCATCATAAATATTATAAGAAACTTCTTTGTCTCCAATAATATACTCCTGCTTTATTTGTAATGGTGCTTTTTTTAAAGAACGGTTACGCATTTCAACTATGCCTTTAAGGAGCAGTTCTTTGTCATGATCTACTTCTGTGCTGTCATACCACTCTAACCAACCACTAACTTTGCAGTATTCATTTTTCATTATCCATAAGACAGATCTGGCAGCACTTATATAAGCATTTAAATAATAATTGAAATCTGGGAAACTCTCTTGGTTTTCTTCCATCTTGCTCAGAAAGAATTGCGTTTCGTCTAAAACAAATTGTGTATGCTTCAATTTTTCACCTACTTTTATTTTGTAATATTATACCATCTTTACTGACAATTCGCCACCAATATGTAAAACAGCCCCCGCATCCGCAGAGGCCGTCCACCTATGTTTCCTTACAGCGCACCAAGCTGTTTGAGCAGCTCCACGCAATTCTTTGCACCCTGCACATAGAGGTGCTGGCATTCATGGTCGGCAATCAGATTGGTTTTCACAAAGTAATCAGAAAGGATTTTCTGCTGTTCCTCAGGCAGCGTTTTAACAATATCACGAGCCTGAGTGCTGAGAGTTTTTACCTCGGTATAAAGCTGTAGCTCACTGTCCTCCAGTGTTTCCTTGCGTTTGCTGATTGCTGCTTCCATCAGCTCTCGGATTGCCATTTCAAAGATTTCACTTTTTTCCATTGTGCATTTTCATCTCCTTTCACAACACACCATAAACGAATGTATCGCTATAGTCCATACCCAAAAGAAACAAAGAAATCATGTATTTTCAGACTCGCCGCTTTTGATAGTTGTAGGCATCCTCGAAATCAACCGCACCGTTGATCCGCTTGACTTCCTCCACACATTTTAAGTGTAGACTTGAAAGCGCTTGCTCGTCAACTGCATGAGTGTGCGCCACCACATGAGAGAGCTTGGACAGTTCGGTGGCGATTTTGAAATCCATTCGTGCCAAACGGTTTTCGGTATCACGAATAGTGCTGATGAGGACGGAGGACAGACTCTGCAGCAGATAATTTTCGCTCTGCTGCGAGGTGAGGTAGCCGCAGTAAAACCGCAGCGCTTCGGTGACGAATTCATTTCGGGATTTCACATTAGCCTGTGAGAGTAGCTCATCGCACCGATCCAGCACTTCCTTTTCGATATAAAAGCCGGTGCGCACCTTTTCCGGTTCCTTTGCCATGCAAGACCTCCTTTTCTCTGTAAGTTCTGCCCCGGTATGCAGAGCAAGCCCCGCAAATGCCCGGTTTCCCTTGTCCTTTTCTAAAACCAGCATAACAAATCAGGGTTTCAGGCAGAAAGTTATGTCACTTCGCAATCCCCGAACGGCTTTGCCGGTCGGTGTTCAGAGGGTTTATGCTGCCAAAGCAGCATAAACCCTTTAACCTGCACCACTTTCGACCCAACCGGAACGCCCCTTTTTTGAGCGTTCCATCACCGTATCCGGGGCTTTTCCAGATGCTTTGCACACGGGGGCAACACGGCGCTTTCACCGGGGTGGGGGTATAACGATGCTACCCATCCTGCCAAAAGGCCACACAGGGCAACACAGCCGCCCACACGCCCGAACAAGCTCGCCTGCCTATCCCATGCTGTTTTCAGAGCTGCCTGCTGCGGCAGAGCGCACCGGTCTTTTAGGCTTGGATTTACTGGCGGCCTCCCGCTTCAACTTATCGTCAATGTACTCACGGGTGGCCTGCGGAACGTGCTTTTCATAGAGTTTCTGGACAGTATCCTCCAGCTCTGTCTGCAAATCGGCATCCTTTTTGCCCATGTGATAGGTTAGGGCATCCAGCTTTTCGCTGTCAAAGCTGGCGGTCAGTGTTGCTTTTTTCATCGTACTTTCCTCCATTTCACAGTTTCATTTCGGGTGCTTGGGTAGGTGCTTCCGCTTCCTCGGTCACCCATTTTTCATAATCCGATACCGGGCAATACCCGGCGAGCATGGCTGAAAATTCCTCTAAACGAGAGGGTTTTACCTTGTCCAGCTCAATCTGCAAGCCGTAGTATCCGGTATATACTTTGACCACCTCGGCGTTCAGCACATCCTGCCACGCCTCCCGACCAGCATCGGTTAAGGTGCGTTCATCCAGTTCCACAATGGTGTGTGGCACCTCCAGCTCCACCTCTTTGTGCATGAGGTGAATGTCCTCCCAGCGGGTGCGAAGCAAATCCCGCAGGAGGGTGACCGGCGTTGCCGATGCAGGCTCCGGCTCCGGCACAGCTTCCTCCGGGTGTGGTTCATAATTGGGGCAGAAGTCGAGGTAATAGCACACATCAATGCTGCTGTCACCCAACTCTACATCGGCCACTTCCTCACGCTCATGGAGCATATCCATGATTGTATCCATACTATTAAAATCATGCTCAAAGCCGGTTTGCTGTGCCAGCTCATCAAAGCCGATAATCCAGTTTCCCTCGGTGGTATTCTGCTTTCCGGTTTCCACGATGTAATCCACTGTGGCTGTCATCAGCTCGTTCAGTTGCTGCAAAGCCGGTGAGGTTAGAGCCGCAATATTGGGAACATAGGAAGCGTAGCGGCAATAGCTGAAACCCTCCGATTCCACCAGCAGGCCATCATTTCTGCCCTCACCGGTGAGCAGCAGGCAGTGATACACACCCCGATTGTCGCAGTGCATCAAATCGGTATGCTCCATGATAAAATCGTAATCTCTCAACGGGGCTTTCAGTACCGCCTCGAATTCTTTTGCCGGAAGACAAAGCGTTTTTGCAACTTCCACCTCCCGCAAATCAAATTCCGAAGGCTTTCTTTCAAAAATAGCTTTCATATCGCACCGCCTCCTTTACGGCAAAAATTGTCTTGGGTTCACTTTCTTACCGCCAATGCGCACCTCCAGATGAAGGTGATTGCCGGTGCTTCGACCGGTGCTGCCCACGGCGGCAATCACATCGCCCTGCTGTACGGTCTGCCCGGAACGAACATAGACCTTGGAACAGTGAGCATAAAGGGTGACCATGCCATCGCCATGATCAATGGCAAGGTGATAGCCATAGCCGCTGCTGCCGGAGTCCTTTACATAGCTAACCACGCCGGTGCGGGCAGCCTGTATCGGTGTACCTTTTGGTGCGCCCATATCAAGCCCGGAGTGACCCTCGCCGCCACCTCCACCAAAGGGATTCGCCCTCCAGCCAAATTCCGAGGTGACCATGCTGCGCCAGCCTGCTCCGAGGGGGCTTGCGAAGTCGCCGCCAGCGGTATAGATTTCGCCGTCAAACACACCGCCCAGCCACTCATCCTCGCCGATGCTTCCATCCCTCGGCAGGCCATGCCCATAAAGCACACGACTGTAAATCTGAGCCGCATTGATCCGGTTTTCCTCTGTAATGGCTCTGCCAAGGGCGCTTTCAAGGTTCTCATAGATTGCATGGAGGTCGGAAATGGGGATTGCCACTGTATAGGTTTCCTCAGTTTCATTGCCCTCCGCATCGGTAACGGTACTGGTGCGTTCCTCGTAGCGGACAAAGGCATCCGCAAATTCCCGGTAGTCATTTTGGTTCATCCGCAGATTTTCAGCGCCGAAAGACAGAGCGTAAAAAATAGCTTTCATGCGAGTGCTGTCAATGCTGCCGCTTTCCACCATCGGCACAATCTCTGACACAGCACCGTCCAAATCGGAGAAGCTGCCACGCATATCCTCGATGTAACTTCTATAATCAGCTGGCATTTGTGAGCTGATAGTTCCTCCATAAAAGGTGAGATCCACAGCGGAATTGTTGTGGTCGGCTGTGCCGGACAGGAGGGAGCAGACCAGCACAACAATTAAAATGACCGGAGACAGGATGGCGGCAATCACCCAGCCTACAGCCTTGCGTGTTTTCTCATTGGACAGTATGGCAGCCGCAGCTTTTGCGATTGCCGCTACAGGTACAGCCATAAACTCACCACCATTTCTGCTCCCAAAGGTTAAACTGTGCATCCTCCGCAGCCTGCTGCTCCTGCGCCAGCCGGATGGATTTCTCCACCGCCTGATCCAGAAAATCCGTATCAAAGCCTGCGGTTTCATAGCCCTCGGCGATGGTGTGGAGATAAAAATCCGAGGGTGCGCCGAACTCTCTGCCGTCATTCATGATGTAGACCATTGCGCCCACCGGCTTGCCGATCAGCTCCACCTCCATCATTTCCTTGCGGTAAAAATTCGGGTATCCCTCATAGCGGTCGAGGGCAAGCTCATCCTGCGGCCTGATCTTCCATAACAGCACAGGCACAGAGCTGCCCTCCAGCGGTTCGATAGTAGCCACCGCACCCCGGCTGCCGCCACGGAACAGCAGCTCATATCCCTTAACTTCACCGGCCCCCACCACCTTAGCGGTGGGGCATCGGTATTTCATCTGCGGCAAATTGAGGTTGCTGCCGTAGGCGATATATAGACGGGTTTTACTCATGCTCATCCTCCTTTCATTCACATTCGCATAGTAAAAGCCGGGGCATTTTCAGCCTCGGCTTCAGTGGGTTCGGGAACGGTGGGATCAGCTTCTCCAGTAGCCTGCCGCGCCTGCTCCAGCTCTTTTTCTTTTTTCTGCCGCATCCGTTCCTTTTGCTGCTCGGCCTGCGCCGGGTCACGCCAAGCGATACAACCGGGCAGCGCCTTAAGCAGATGCTCACGGGCGGTTTTGAATTCATCGCCGATCAGCCCTAAGCGCAGCAGCCAAGTGCGGAAGGTGTACTTTTCGTTGGTGGTCTGTGTCTTGGTTCGGCTGGCGCAGCGCTGATTGAGCGCCTGTGCGGTAATGGCCATGCAGAGCTGAATATATGCCTTGATTTTCCCGGCATGGGTGGTGCCGTTGAACAGGCGAAACTCCACCGTACCTTTCTGGAATACCGAGTGGAGATTGAGGCAGTGGTACCTGCTGTCATCATAGTGAGAATGGCTTCGGCTCTCGCCGTTGTACCAGATACGGCTGACCTGATCCAGTGTCCGGGGCTTTCTGCTGTTAAGTTCCTCCAGAAAACGGTTCTCCACCGGGCGGCACCAGCGGTGCTGCCTTGCCACCGACACCTCCAAAGCCTTGTAAATCAAGTCCTCCTTTGCCGCCATGATGTTGGTAATGTTGCGCAGGGTATTGGCATCAAAGGGCGAAGCATCCACATGAACATGGATGCCGCAGGAGCTGTTGGCGATGGCACCGGCCTCCCGCAGCTTGCGCACCAATTCCTGCACTTTTTCAATATCATCCCAATAACAGATGGGGCTGACCATCTCGGTTTTGTATTCATCCGAAGCGGATATGGTCTGCCTGCCGTTTTTTCTCTGTGGTGTAATGCTGGCATCGCTCATGAATTTCCACTGCCTGCCCTGACTATCCAGCGCTGCATAAGTGTCGTACCCCGCACCCAGATAGCGGCTGCTGGTATCGAAATAGGCAGCGGCAATATCGGCAGCAGCCTTGCGGGTGATTCCGGTCAGTTCCACCTCGATGCCGAAGCGCTGGGCTTTCATGTCCATTGTTTTTCTCACCTCCCATTAACGCCCACCTGCCTTTCCGAACAGCTTGGCCTTATGCTCCGGGGCATGAACCATCAAATTGTAGCGCTCATTGCCGCATTTGTAGAGACATACGCCACGCTGAGGATAACGGATGAGGTTGTATTCGCTCTGCTCCAGCTGCAGGGTGTCAATGTAGAACTTAGCATCAATGTTCCCAGCGTTGAACAGGAATTGATGGGTGGGGATGCTGAACAGGGGCTTGGTGTATTCCCTGATACCCTCGATGTTGAAGTCCTCTAAATTTTGACTGGCCAGAATCACCAGAGAGTCTTTCTTGCGCACACGCTTGGAAAAATTACGGATATATTCGATGGCTACCATATTGGTCAAAAACAGATACAGCTCGTCAATGCTGGCGGCGGTATTGCCATTGGTCAGCAGCTCATTGCTCATGTAGGATAGGAGATTAAACAGCAGAGCGTTCTTCAGGCTTTTACTAGCTTGCATCATCCCTTTCAGTCCAAAGGTGACAAAGCTGGAATCGGTGATGTTGGTGTGTCCGTCAAAGAATTTTGCCTCGGCACCTTTGCATATAGAATGCAGCCCCAGCAGGATATTCTGGAGCAGCTCGGCGGTATAAAGCTGACGGCTGCTCTCATCATAGTCCTTGTATTCTTCTTCGATGAGGGCATACAAATCGGACAGGATGGGATAATCAGTGGCGGTCAGCCGATCAAAATCAGACCCATCGCTGATGCCGAACTTGGTATACAGCTTCTGCAGCATGATTTCGATGGTGTCGATCTCCCGGTCGGTGAAGTCCTTGTAGGTACGAAAAAAATCCTTGAGGAAGGAGATGTGCTGACTGAGCCTGCTGCTGATCCGGAAGGTCTGCGGTGCATCCTTATCCTCTGGGCTGCCGTTTTCATTCCATGTTTTCGGCTCCAGCACATTGATGATAAACTTACCGGACATAAGGTCAATGAAGCAGCCGCCGAGGTTGTTGGTCAGATCTTCGTACTCCATTTCAAAATCCAGAGCGCACACATTCATGCCGGATTCCCGGAGGTTGGTGAGGATGAGCTTGAGCAGATAAGATTTACCCTGTCCGCTGTTGCCGAGGATTAAAATATTGGCATTGGTTTTATCATCGGCTCGCTTATTAAAATCAGCCAGCACATTGCTGCCGAACTTATCTCTGCCAATATAAAAACCATTGGCATCCGTCTTGCCGGAATAATTGAAGGGATAGAGATTGGCCACACTGGAGGCAGGCAGAACCCGTTCAAATTGGTCACGAAACACATTAAAGCCGCTTGGCATCACGCATTGGAAGCCCTGCTGTTGCCGAAGCATCAGCCTGTCCACGTTGAGCTTGCTGCGGATCAGTTCGGTCATCACCTCTGTCTGGAGGAGTTTCAGCTGATCCAGATCGTGTGCGGATAGCTCAATATATACAGCCGAGTGGATGAAGGGTTCCCGGTTCCGGTGCGCCTGTGCCACAATGGTGGCCACATCCTGCAGATTGCTTTCGGCCATAACCGTTTGCTGTAAATCGTTGGTATTAGATTTGCTCAGACGGTTTTTGTTGGCGGCATTGCTGATGATTTTCTTTTCCTCCACGGGGGTGACATGGCGGGTGTAAATGCGCAGGGTGATGCCATCTTTTTCTCCCAAGTGCCGGAGGATGGCCTGTTCTTCGGTGGCGGTGGGGTATTCTCTGAGCGCCCACACACAGCGATAGGTATTGCCGCAGATGAAGTGGTCGGTGTTGAATTTAATCACCGAGGGGGCGATCATATCCAGAAACTCTTGGATGCGAACATCCTCCGGCTCCTGAACTGCTGTTTTTCTTCTGTTTTTACTCATTAAAAATCACCCACCTTTCGCCGTCAAAGTCCTCAAATTTTTCGGTCGTGACATTCTGCTCGAAATAGACCGCAAGGATGCGCTTGATGTCCTCCTTATCGGCTCGCTTTACCGAAAAGCCCTGCTCTTTCAGGGACTTCTCAATGCGGGACAGGTATGGGAACACCTCTTTTTCCTTTTCATCCCGCAGGCGAATGAGAATGAGGAACTCCCTTGCGGTCGCCATCTGTACCTGTATCCGGTCGAGGAAAGACAGGTCTTGCTCCAGCAGCTTGCGCACCACAGGATTCTGCTCCTGCTCGATACGGCTGCGGAGAAACCGTTTGTTATCCTCGAAGTTTTCCCGGCTGTTTAAACACATCAGTTCAATCTCGGCGATGCCTTTCAGCACGTTCATCAAGGCATAGATGCGGGTGCTGATGCTGGCCTCGGACAGCACCGAGATGTTGCTGGGCTTGATGATAAAGTACACCAGCTCGCCATGACCGTAGGTCTGCAGGCTGTAATCGGTGACAGCCTTGGTGCCGATGAGCTGACGGGTGGAGGCTCGCTGTTTTGCCTCCTGCTTTGCTTTTTTACTCACTTGGCGTATACCTCCATTCGTAGAATTGCTGCTTGGTCATAAAAAAAGCACAGGCATACCGGAGAAAATCCAGAATGCTTGTGTCGTCAAACCGTATGGTTAAAAAGGCATAGGCGGCGGTCAGCACCATCGGCACCGCCAGCCCAAGCTGGGAAACCGCAAGCACAGAGAGAAGAAGCGCCACGCCGATGATGCCGATATCCCTAAGCTGCCACAGCCAGAGGGTTGCCTTTGCCCTTAAGTGATCGGGGTAGATATACATGAGGCACCTCCTTTACATCTTCATAAAAAAACCGGAACCTTGACTCAGCTCCGGCTCCATTTCCTTGGGGGAATAATGCACATTGGGGGAATATCGGGATTCATTGAGCTGGTCAGCATACTCAGCAGCCTGCTCCATCGTGTCAAATTCCATTGGTTTGCCGCCTTGCTTGCACCAGCTCGCTGCCGCACCGCAGACCGATGCAGCGCTGCGCACTGCCCACACACCATATTTTTTATCCATTGCAAGACCTCCTTGTATTTGTTCTGCAGATACCCTCCGGACAGGGATGCCCAGCTTTTCTGCCTCTGTGATTTCGGCAGCCATGCCGCTGGAGATATGCTCACCGCATACCCACAGCTCATCACAGGCCAGAAGCACCCGATGCCCCATTGTGAGACCGGCGCTTCGCTGCGCCGGATCGTTGTCATTCAAAAACTGCGGGTACAGCAGATGCACAGCCACCGGCGTACAATTCTGCTCCATCGCATAGAGGCAGGCAGCCTTTGCGAATTCGATATTCTTCGGCACATCACCGGCATAAGGAGAGGCGATGTAGACCAACTTATTCTCACTCATTTCGCCACCGCCTGTATCACAGTTTTGGTCATGTTCACCGCTGTCTGCGCCGCATACATGGTACTCATGAGGTTTGCCTTGGTGGAGGTGTCCAGCCCAAACTGTCCGGCAATACGGGGGATTTCTCCTGCTGCCAGCATCAAACCAAGGCCGAGGAGGGCATGGTCTTTCACCACCATGAGTCCTGCAATCAGCACCGTTGCCTGCAAAAATGCCGTAAGGCACAGGCCGGTGACCTGCTTGCTCCATGAGACAAAGCCGTCAATGTAGCCACGGGGAACGGAAAACATATACAGGCTCCCCACAGCGATCTGGATGAGCAGGATGCCGCCTCGCTTCAGGTTGGCGAAGAATATTTTAATGACCGAATAGCCCATTAGGATCAATATAAAGATCATCATAATGGGGCTGGTGATGGCGGACAGACCTCCGAACACATTGCTGGTCATGGCTTGCTCCAAATTTCCGGCATCCTGCAGTGAGGTGATAATATTTCCAGCCACCGTGCCGAAGTCGGTTCCAAGACCGGTAATCCCGGCAGTGAAGCTGCCCTGCAGGGATACCGACAGCTTATACAGCTCCACAGGCACGGTGGTAAACAGCCCCACGGCCATGAAGCCCTTAATGGCATTGAGGGCAGTGTCTTTGATGCTGCCTCTGCCGGATTGGTATTCGATGCCGCATTCAAAGGCGGCAACCACAAGACCGACACCGTAGAGCGCCCATGCGAGATAAGAGAAAAACAGGACGATAGATTGTACCCAGCTCATGGTGAACAGGTCGGCTCCCATGTTCCCCATCTGCATAAAAAAATCACCGAGGAAGCCCACGATCTGACCGTAGATCCAATCCACAATCTGACCGAGGACAGTGTCGGCAATAAAATCCCATATGAACATTTGAAGTCATCACTCCTTTCGTCACCGCAGCCACAGTCCAAGCATCTTTTCAGTGGATTTTTGAGATGTGGCTGCAGGATTGATTTATGACTTGACAATCAGCTTTTTCAGAGCTTTAATACCACACAACGGAGGCCGCCGAAATCATGTTAAAGGAGGTACTTGTGTGGCAGATTACAAAAAACTTTATAGTAAAATGTTTAACGCCGTGACCGATGCTGAAACACTCATTTCTCAGGCGGCTCATATCATGCGCACCGCCCAGCAGGAGTGCGAGGAAATGTATATGGATGCGGACGATACGCCGCTGCGCCTGACCGATAAGCCGGAGGAGTAAGGCTCTGCTTTTTTCTCTGTTACATCCCCAGCACCTGCCAGAGATATAACGGAGCCGTCAGTGTGAATACCAGACACGCAAACAGGATGGCCGGAGCCGCCCATTCGAACTGACCATGTTTCCGATAGTCAAAATATGCGGTACCCAATTTGGCAAAGAAAAACACTGCCAGAATGAGATCGATGGCAGGAAACACCACCTTGTTGACTACTGTCTTAATCTGCTGGGATGCCGTTGTCCATGTTCCCTCAATCGCTCCGGCCACATCGCCGGTTCCCGCCGCAAAAGCCGTCTGGCTGAACAGGAGGCAAAGGAGCAGCGCCACGCAAAGGGCGGCTGCCAGTCGCTTTGTTTTCATTGATTTTCCACCTTTCTTTATGAGGGTAAAAGACAAGACCGCAGCTTTTTCCGAGCTGCGGTCTTGTCTTTTCTCTGTTTTTAATGGGGTTTCTGAGGCGCAATGTGCCAATCATCCCAAAGTGATCCCCGGATGGTGATATTGTCAGTGAGGTTGAGGGAGAGCATACCATCCGGTGTCCAGCTGTCAATCAGCCAAGTGTGGGGGGTGTAGCTTCCGTCCGGGTACCAGATGGGCGTAAAGTGTGTCCTGCGCCCATAGGTGCTGTAGGGATTCGCCATAAACTCAAAGCGGGAACTGTAGCCGGAACTCATGCGCTCCAGCAGCCGCCAGTAGGTCTGATATGAGAATTCCGGAAAATAGGTCACGGCATTTTGCGCCCCGGTAACCGCCGAGGACTGATTGGTGCTGATATTTGCGGTGACCGTTTGGTTGAACCCATAACCGGACTTCATGGCTTTTCCGCTGGCGGTGGGGCTTTTATCGTCCGGCTTGATGCTCATGGAGGCGGAGAGACTCGCCTGATATCGGTCGAGATCGAACTCCCACCAGCCATGATCCTCCCACCAGCCGTTGTCCACCCAATGACCGCCGTCCTCGCCATGATCACAGTAATCCCAATCAGAAATCCATACCCAATATTCCTGCCACCAAGGTCGCCAGACACTCCAGCTTGCCGATATTTTCTGAGGTTTGTTTACAACAGACGGCCTTGTATATCCATCATTTCGGTCGTCTGCTACCGGATTGGGCGGCGGGTTTTTATCAAGGTCAACAATATTTACGTTGATGGTCGCTTTGCTGGAGCTGCCGCCTCCGGATACGGAAACGGTGATGGTCATCTTCTGCGGAGTGCTGGGTGTTGTCCAGCGTATCCACGCCAGCTGGCTGTCGCCATTCGGATAGTAAATATTGCTGACCTTGAGGCTTTTACCGTTCACATAAAAAGTGGCGGACATCGGCTTATCCGGATCACTCTGACCGCCGCTGACAGTGATTGCTGTGATGACCTCGGTGTTCACCCGATACTCATAATCATAGACCGACACATCGGGCGGTTCGGCAGGCATATCCTTAAAGCGCACGATGCCGAGACCGAGTGCCGCACGAATATTTTCATTGGAGGCGGCAGCGGTGCGGCTGCCAGACCATGCGGGATAACCGAGGTCGGCCACCTCCAAGAACATGGATAATGGCAAATTCTTATGAGATAGGGATGCCATTCTCTTGCGCAAAAGACCGCTGACCTGTTCGTCATACAGGGCGGCCTCGGTGGCTGTGGTGGCGATCATCACGTCCTCAAATTTGTAATAGGCTATGGGTTCCAGAAGCAACTTATATTCGCCGCCAATTAATACATCATAGCTCATGCCAGTATGGTTTGCTATCATTTGAACCAGATATTCAGAGCAGAAATAGTGTTTAATTGCTTCAATATTATTGCTGCCATTGGTGCTTATAATCTTAGGCAAGGGTTGTGGAGGAACAACACAGCTATAGCTCCCTTTTATAGGAGATAGTCCACGACCACCATTGTACTGAAGTTTACTGACTTTCCCGAAGTTATAGATGGAGGAACTCGGAGGCTTATTTGTCAAGTCAATTGGGGTAGTAACCACTACATGGTCACTTGCCCGAACCACTGTTACTCGCACACCCTCGTTACCCGGAGTCCATGAATTAGTGCTGGTTCCATCACCCATACCTCCACCACCGCCATCCACGTTACCGCTACCGCCTGTATCTGCATAAGCATTCATAGGAAAAGCAACAGCAAACAGGATAACAATGGATAGCATAATTCCTATTAATCGCTTCATAACATCTCCTTTCCGCAACAAAAAAACACGGCGTTAATCCGTGTTTTTTTGCTGCTAATCTATTTTGTATTAGTCCATTTCTCCAACTTGCTTATTAATGTCGCCATAACTTTTACCCTCAATTACTTGATTTGCACCGCCATCCGGTACATTGTCAAAACCGGGCAAGCCACCGCCACCCTGTGGTTTGCTTTCGGGAGGTGGAGTCGGCTTTTTCTCAGTGTCCTCCGGTTTGTAGGTGGGCGGGGTATCAGGGTTTTCGGGGGTAAAGTCATGGTTTTTATCCGAGTTTGGTGTCCTGTCGGTGCCATCCGGCGTTTTCGGATTTTCCGGTGCCTCCGTCTTTACCGGATCGGGCTGGAGTTTTTGCTCTGGCAGATCGGTTTGGGGCGGCAGGGTTTCCACTGGCTGCGAGGGTGTATGGTTGGGCGGCGTGACCACCACTTCAGGCGGCTGCACCTCCGGCGTTACCGAAGAAGAGCCTTGCTCCGACTGAGGCAGGGTATCCGGTTTATCGGGAGCTTTGGCGAACTGCATTCCAATGGCAACCAGAAGCGCCAGTCCGAGAACCGATACTGCCGCAATGGTCAGCCTTTTCTTTGTTTTCTCTGTCATATTGAACCCCTCCTTTGAGAAGTGTAAAATCTTACCTTTTTATAATTCACACCATACTATAAATTTTTTCAGAAGTCCAGACAATTTCCAGCACAGCTAAAACACCTCGGTGTATCCTGCCTGAACCTTAAGCTTGATTTTCATGGGCGGAAGCTGCTTGCCGCCAAAGTAGACCAGCACTTCCAGCCAGATTGTGGCATCAGCCTCGAAGCGCTGGGCGTTTCTTGGGGAGGAAGGAGCCAGCGGCGTATTGCGGATAATAACATCCAAGCCGGAGAGTTTGTATTCCGGAACATTACCGGAATATTTCACATGGCTGCCGCTGACTTCCTCCGTACCGAGAACGCTGTCCATGTAGCTGTAGATGTCGCCGGTATTCACGCTGTGGGAGAAAGAGGAGCCGTCCGGCTGGTAACCGCCGCTGTACCCCTCCCGCACTCCATGATACACATCTGCATAGTTGTCGTTGACGGTGACGATGATGGCATCCTGCAAGGCTTCTTTCACGCCGCTGGCGATAATATTCAGCCTGAAAAACTCCATCACGCCGCACAGAATGAGAATAAGTGCCAGTGTAATCGCCACCACCAAGGGAAAGCCGTTACCGGCCTTGCATTTGAGGATTGTTCTCAGCTTGGTCATTTGTGATACACCTCGCTTTTCCCGGAGGCCTCCGAGCGCAGGCTGATGGGAAAAGAGCCGAAGCCACCAAATAACCCGATGTTCATATCCAAGGTTAAGGTGACGGTGATTTCCTCATTCAGTTGGATATTCCCGGTCTTTGACCATGAAATCCGGGGACTCAATCCGGTCTGTTCAGTGAGAACTGCTGCACGGCGGCTGGTTTCGCTGCCGACTCTGCCGGAGATTTCCGCTTCCCGGCATAGCTCGGTGGCGTAGGTGTCCAGCTGGTTTTTAGCAATGAACACCGGCAGCACCCGCACCGCCAGCGCAATCACCAGCATGGCGCAGAGGACGAGGATGCACACATCAATGTATCCCTCGCCACGTTTGGATTTTAGAATTTTCTTCATATTCACCCCTCCCTAAAACATCCCGCCAAGAGACTTTATGATCTCAAAGGCGATGATGGCCAGATAGGTAAATAAAAAGCACATGAGCATGAGGAAGGAAAATACACGGATTTTGGGCGGTATCTTCTGCGCTTCACTCTTGAGCCGCTGCAGCTCCAGCTGCTTGAAATCGTGCGCCAGCATCTGAAAATACATAGTGCTGTCATCGCCACGCAGCGCACCGATGAGGCCACGGGTAATGTCCGAAAGCATGGGCGAATTGAGCCTTGCCTCAAACCGGGTAAGAGCGGCCTCATAGCTGGAGGATCGCATATCCGCTGCCAGCATGGTCAGTTCCCCGGCAAAGGCTTCCCCGGCGTTTTTCTTGTAACTCTCCACGATAGACAGCACATCACGAGAGGCTTTCAGTTCCTGCTCTATGCTGGCAACAAATCGGGGCAGCTCCTTTTCCACGGCAGCTCGCTTGACCGACAGCTTTTCATCGGCCTTTTTGGTTTCCTTAAAATACACCATCACCGACAGGAATACCACCACCGGCACCAACAGCGGAAAGATCAGCCCTGCCGGGACTACAGCCAGCAGGATTGCTCCGGCCTTGACCAGCGCATATGCCTGATAAACCTCCGGCTCCATGTTCATGCCGGTGGCTTTCAGCACATTCCTCAGCCGGTGTTTGCGGTATTCGTCCATGCGGATGTACCTTGATAGCCTCACCGCAAAGGTCATGAGGTAGGCTTCAAGGCTTTTGGCCGCTTTTTTCTCTGCTCTTGTGGTGTTCAGCATAGCTTTCGCCGTGCTGAGATAGGGCAGGCGCAGCACATCCAAAAGGACAAAGAACAGCCCCGCTGCCAAGGTGACACCGAATAAAAATAATAATCCCATTCCCATCACCTCCGATACTCAATTGGTTTTGTCAGCCGTATCACGCAAGCGGTGGAGATGAAAATGAGGGCGGCGCTGATGGCCAGAATGATCTGCCCCAGCGGAGTGTGCATCAGTGTGTCGTACCAGCTTTTGTTCAAGAGGTGCATCAGTGGAATGTTTCCGATGACGAAAAACGCCATGATAATAAATTCCTTACGGGGTTCAAAGACGAGATATTCCAACTCGCCGTTCACAATCCGCATATCCGACAGCTTGCTGACAATGGGGGTTAGCGTGGTCTTGAGGCTGCGGTCATGCTGGCAATCGCACAAGGCATCGCACCATTCCCGAAAGACCTCGTTGTCGATCTTGGTGCGCAGGAGTTTGAGCGCTTCCAGCACATCGGGATCAATGAGCTTCACCCGCATCACAAAATCCTGAAACACCTGATGCACCGGCGGATTCAAATAGTGGAGGTTTTCCTCCACAGCGGTGAGGATGTTTTCACTTCTGAGGTAGGCGGTTGTCACGATGGAGAGCGCTGTTTCCAGCTCTGCGGCAATGTCTTTCCGGAAGTGGCTGGCAGTCAGCTGCACATACCAGAACGGCAGCAGCATAAAGCCCACCGCCATCACCGGAGCCAGAAAGAAATTGCCCAGCACGATGGCGATGGAGGCACCGATGCCAAACAGCAGCAGCGAGCAGGCGCAAAGCAGAGAGAAGTGCCTGCTGCGCCCGGTCATGGTCAGGATATCCTGCGCCATGCGGATTTCCCGTTTTAGAAAGCCCTGCTTTTGGCGGCGCTGTGCCGCCTTGATTTCATCCTTAATGGAGGACTTCTCCCTTGTGAGAAAAGAGAACAGCCCATCGGTAAATTCCATCGGCGCAAGCCCGATCAATAGAAAAAAGCCTGTAATCATACCAATACAGGCCAGTAATTGAATGGTTGTCATGCTGATATTCGCCCTCCTTTCCGAATGGCGTTGATGCGCTCCTGCGGCATACCGTTTTCCAGCAGCCGCTTGCACAGACTGTCCGAGATAGGATTGATTGTTACATGGTCGCCGCTGATATGGAACTGATTGTTTTCATAGCGGTTTTCGCTGATTTCATACCGGAACAGGGTGCGATAATGGCGGCTGTTGTCCGGCAGGATTTCGCACTCCATGATCTCCATAAGTCTGCGCTGCTTATTCTCCAGTTGCTTGCAGAACACGATAATGGGATAGGCTTCCGTCACATAGCCCATGAGGGTTTCATCCGACAGGTCCACGGCTCGTTTGCAGAGGGAGACCATGCGGCGATAGGTGGATTCACAGGAGTTACTGTGAATGGTGGTGACCACCGCCACACCGGTTCGGGCTACCTCCTGTGCGGCATTGGCCTCCGCACCACGCATTTCTCCGACTACGATGATGTCCGGATTAAAGCGCAGGGAGATGTCCACAAGGTCGATCTGCTCGATGCGGTATAGCTCATTTTCGCTGTTGCGGGTCAGGGTATGCACCACGGAATTGCTCACTTTGCCGTCCTTTTCCCGGATGAGGGAAAGCTCCCTGCTGCCATTTTCAATGGTGAAGATGCGCTTATTATCGGGAATAGTGGTTAAAAGCCAGCCTGCCACAGTGGTCTTGCCACTGCTGGTGGCTCCGGCAATGCACACCGAAATGCCGTACCGAATGAACTCCGATAGTAAATCCAGCATTGGGGCGGTAGCCGTGCCGCCGTTTATGAAATCCTCTTTTTCCATGTTATTGGGGTTCACAATACGGATGGATGCCGCCGCACCTACGCTGGCATCCACGATAGGGCTTTTCATCACCGCAATGCGGATATTTTCCGCAAGGGTACCCACCACCAGCGGCGATTGATCATCCAGAATGGTACCGGACACATGAAGCATCCGGCGCAGCACGTTGATGCAGTGTTCGGGGCTGTCAAAATGTTCATGCAGCTTTTCGCAGCGGCCACCGGCATACTGGATTTCGATATCACGCCAGCTGTTGATGTCGATTTCTTCGATGCCCTCGCTGAAGATGTACTTTGTCAAAAAGGAGTATTCAGCCATCTCGGTGAACAAGGCATCCACCAGATGCTCCCTCGTCATGCCACGCACGGCCACACGACTGTCCTGCACAAACTTGGCGATATACCGCTTGATATGCGCCTTGGCTTCGGCAGCATTGCCGTCTGAGAGCAGCTCGCTGTGCTGTCCGGCGATATGCTCCTGCACCCTTTGCAGAACGCCACGGAAGTCATCGGTTTCCTGCTCCGGGGCAAAGAATAGATTATGCCTGCTCATACGCCAAACACCTCCCTTGCGATTTTCTCTATTTCCTTGCGATAACCCCGGCTGTCCTTGAGGCCGAGGTCGGCGAACAGATTCCCGGCCAGCACCTGAGAGGCAACTTCCGGGGAGTGTGGAATAGAAAACACAGCGCTGCCCAGCACCTGCTCCATGTGTTCGCTGGCCTCGCTGGATTTTACGTTGCTGACAACCTTGTACATCTTGTCAAAGTCAAAGCCGCCCATCTTCAGATATTCCTGCTGGCTGGACAGGTAACTCACCGATTTGAGGTCGCAGTTCATGAGCCGAAGCGCCGCATCGGCCTCCAAGATGGACATGGCGGACAGCTCATCAAAATAGATATAGCTGCTGCAGTCGATGACCACATAGCTGGCCATATCACGCAGCACCTCCAGCAGTTGCCGGATCAGCTCGGTGGGTGCGGTGGGATAGCAGCGCTCGCTTTCCCCCTTTTGCAAGCCGATCACCGCCAGATGCTTCATGCGCTTGTGGGTATTGCAGCCTTGTTTCACCAGCGTTTGGGTGATGGCATTGGCCACCAGAATGCTGCCGAGGGAATGGTCGCCCTCCAGCTCACCGGGAGGGCAGATACAGGGGATCATGGGGGTGGTCGAGTCGCAAAGGAGCAGCACCACATCCTTTTTCTTGTCTGCCAGATATTTAGCCAGCTTGACGGCGGTGGTAGTTTTGCCGCAGCCGGGGCTGCCCCAAACCGCCAGCACCTGTGCGCCGATTTCCTGCTGCACATCCTGTTCCGGCTCGTCTTTACGGCTGAATAAGCCGCCCTTTTTGAAGTTCAGCATCATGCCGCCTCGCTTTCCGCAGGCGGTTCGGAAGGCGCTGCCGGTTGGCTGTTTTCCTCGCTTTCCGAAGAATCGTCCGCTTCATCGGCTGGCTCATCCGGGTACAGCTCAGAAAGCACCGCATCCTGCGCCTCGGTAAACTTCGCCGCATTTTCCTTGCTGCCACGGTAGACGAGAGACACATGGAGCGCACCGTCTGCCTCCAGCATGGCGAGGATTTTGCTCTGCTCCGGTGTCACCAGCAGCGTAACGGTGGAGGGCAGCTCCTTTTCCTCCGCATCCTTTTGCTCCCCGGTATTGGCATCGTAGCCGCTTCCTGCGGTGACGGCGATGACCTCCACATACTGCAGTTCCGGTGGAATTACCGTCACACCCTGTTTTTTGTAGTCCGGAGCGATGATGGACACAATATCGCCGGAGATCAGCTTGCCGGAGAGACCTGTGGCAAAGGTTTTGACCGACACGGAGATAGCCTGCTTTTCTCCGGTCAGATGATAGAGATAGGCATTTTCTGCGGCGGGAGCATCGGCGATTTTGGAGCCGATGATGTAATCCCCCGGCACCAGATCGGCGGAGGCAAATTTGCCAATCACCGTATCCGTATGCCTGACCACATCCTCCGGCAGATTGTAGCCGCCCACCTCAATGGTTTGCACCATATCCTTGGTGATGGCCTCTCCGATTTTAATGGGCTTTGTTACCCGCACGATTTCAGCCTTTTGGCTGATGCCTTGGTTAAACAGCGGCGTGACCGCAAAGCAGATCAGAAGCGATAGCACAATGCAGATCACGCCGATGACCGTTCTGTTTTTAAGAAAGCTCATAGCTTAAGTCCTCCTTGATTCATAAAAAGTGAAACGGCCAGCTTGAAGCTGACCGCCCTAATGATTACTGCACAGCATAGTTTCTGATTTTGTGCCTGCGGATAAGCTGCGGTATGCTGATCGCTACAGCTGTAAGCGGCAGCACAACGCATAACAGTTTCAAAATACTTCCCTTGCTTGATTTACTCATATAATTAGTCCTTTCATGGTCATAAAATAGGCAAACAGACAGCCCGCCGATAAAAAGGGCGCAAGGGGGAAGGCTTTCACAGCCTCCCGTCCTCGCACCCTGCAAACAATCCGGTATATCGCTGCATAGAGCAGCAGCAGGCTGAGTCCTGCCGCTGCTGCAAGTATTCCTTTGGGTAAGCCCAGCAGCAGACCGCAGGCTGCCATCAGCTTGATATCGCCGCCGCCTATGCCGCCGCATAACACAGCAGCCAGCAGAAACGGCAGGGCAATGAACACACCCCAGAGCTGCGCCGGTGAAAAACACAGCAGAGCGCTGGCGGCGATGGCAAGGTTCAGTGTGTCGGGAATGATACGCTGCCTGAGATCAAACACCGATACGGCGAAGAGAAGGACAACAAAAAAGACCGCCTGTACAGCGGCCAGATTACCCGGCATAGTTGAACATATCTTTGATGCGCTGAGTCAGGGTGGGCAGCACGGTTTTATCGAAGAGCAGATACAGCCCCGCCAGCACCAAAGCGCCGATAACCACGGCCATCAAAATCTTGATCGCCGTGTCCACGAAGCCCTCACCGCAGGGGTTGGCCAGCGCCATTCTTGCCTTAATCGCCAGCATATTTGCCTTATGGATTACCTTGTTCATCATCTTTTTCATGGTGTTTTTACCTCCAAATTCTATATGGAATTTTTATTTACATACCACCCATCTGCATGGGCGCAGGGGCTTGCTCCAGTGCGTTTTCCTGCGGCTGCACCGGAGCCTGATTCATGGCTACGGCCTGCTGGTAGCTGTCCAACACAGCCTTGTGGAGCTGCTCCCGGAACTCCTTGGTGACGGGGAAGCAGATTTCCTTGTAGCCGTTCTCGGTCTTGCGGCTGGGCATGGAGACGAACAGTCCGTCACGACCGCCCTCCACCACCTTGATGCCCCGGATGCCAAGGCAGCCGTCCACCGTTGCCGAAGCATAGGCACGGATGCCGCCGCTGGCACCGGTCGGGTACATGGAATTGATTTTTACATCTACATCGGGCATGATTTCTTTTCTCCTTTCGCATTTTGGCAATAAAAAACAGCCCCTCAGAGCTGCATGGTCTGTGCCTGCGCCGGTGGCGCAAAGCTGATTTCCTCAAATCCGAAGCGGTCGCAGTAGTGGAAGCTGCTGCCGTTCTCATCGTACAGCTCCAGCACATCGGACATGGACAGGGAATGCCCCGCATATCCGGGAGGGTGGGCTATGTTGAATTTGGTATACAGCGCCTCCAGATCGTTGGTTTCCACCTCGCCGTCATAGACGGTTTGGTAATCGGACATCTGCGGTTCTCCAAAGGTCTTGCAGAAATCCCCAAGGCTGATGAACCGCATCCGGATATCCGATTCGGGATTCAGCTGCCACACCCGGCAGCTTTTCAGCAGGGTGATTTCTTGGGTATCTTTCTGCCCATTGACAAGCCGGTCATATACACCGTCCGTCCATTTCACCTCGCTGATATCCTTTTGGCGGCTGAGAAAGGCGTTCAGCTTCTCCGACTCAAACAGGGGATCAACCACCGCCTTGCCGCCGCTGACATAACCGGCAGGGTTGCCGTAGTACAGAATCATCTCTTTTTCCATTCGGATATTTCGCATGGGCGTGCCTCCTTATGTCATGGTCATGCCTCCTTCTCCGGAGTCTGCCGGAAGGCCTCCATCGCTTCCTCGCCCGGATACAACAACTGCCCCTCCTGCAGCTCCAGCACACAAAAGTCATTCCGGTCGCAGATCATAATGCGATGCTGGTAGGGCTTTTGCATTTCGATATAGTCCATTACCTCCTGCTCGCTGCAGAGCCATACACCGGCAGCATAGCGGCCATCGGGCAGAAAGCTGTAGCCGCTGTACTTTGGCTCGTTCTGTCCAAGAGGCAGCGCACCAGCCGGTCTGATTTGGGACAGGTGCAGCTTGGCGCTCTCCGGCAGCAGCTCCGGCTTTAGTACACCGATGACGTCGCTGCGAAAGAAGCGGTATTTTTCACCGTCCGACAGGGAGGTCAGAAACACCGAGCGCCCGATGGGGTTGGGGTTTGCGCCGTTGCCTCCGGAGCAGAAGAACAGCTGATTCCGGTAATCATCTGGCAGCGCCTGTCTGCTGAGAACGATGACCTTGCCTTGCAGGGAACAGCCATAGCCGGTTTCGATGCAGTCGGCGGCGGTGTAGAGCATTTTGGGTTCCATAGGGCTATCCCTCCTTTTTCTGCTGCATGAGTGAGGTCAGGTCGGAAATGAGGGAGAGTCTTATATCGTCCGGCATGGTCTTGAACGCTGCACGAACATAGGCTTCCACCGCTTCCGGGGACTGGTCGCCGACCTCGATGATATTGATCTTCTGCACACTGACTGTGCCGTTTGACAGGCCAAGGCGTACAATGTCGCCATAATCCATGCCGCTGGCAGTACGCAGCTCCTTGGGAATCAGCACCCGGCCTTTGCCGTCCATCAGCTTGTAGATGGGCTTATGCTTCATTCTCCGCACCTCCCTCCAGCACACAGCGGATGGCATCCCGGCTGATGCCGAGGCTGTCGAACAGTTTTAGAAGCTGAGGTGGTAACTGCACCACCGGATTGGCGCTGCCGATGATGATAGCGCCGTTTTCACAGCGAATATCCAGATCATCGTCCAGCGGAATCCCCGCCGCCTCCAAAAGTGCATGAGGCACCGATAGCTCGGCAACCTCCAGCGCTTCCACCGGTTCGCTCACATGGTCGATGCCCTCCTTGGTGAGAAAAAACTCACCGTAGCTGTTGATCTGTTTCACCGGGTGATGGGATAGGTATGCCAGATGCACCGAATCACCGGTGGTGATGCACATAGTTTCCAGTACACCGGGCGGCAGAATGATGCTGCCGTCCTCGGCAATCCTGCCCTTGGTTTCAATGATTTTCATCGTGTAAACCTCCTTTACATCCCCATCTGTGGGGCTTCTATTTGTTCTTCTTCTGCCGATTTCAGCTCTGCCACAAAGGCGGAAAGTTCATCCTCGGTCAGAGAGATGTTGGCGATCTCCATTTCCCTGAGAAAATATGCGGCCTGCTTGTACTCATCAGCCAGCTGTTGTATTCCCTTGGCGTTGTGATAGCCGCCGCTTATGCGGGTATAACCTTTGAAAACACAGACATAGTTGCCGGTATTCTGATTCGGCAGTATCGAAAGATACAGCCCTGCGTTGACATGGTCACTGCAGCGCAGATACAGGTCATCATGAACATTGCCGACCACAAATTCATAGGCACTGCCGCTTTCTTCCTCGATCATGGATTTTGCCCATCTGATTTTTTCAAGTCCTGTCATTCTTCATCCTCCAATCCAAAACCGGCATCAAACAGATTCATCTGGAACGAGGCATTCTCTCGCTCCTTGGGATCATAGTTGGTGATGATGACCTCCGGGTACTCGCAGCCGCCCTCATACCGCTGCGCCAGATTGTTTATGCGGGTGACCGAGGTGATGGTGTAGTCCTGATACAGCTCCCGGATAAATTCACAGTCGTTGTAGCTGACCATCCATTTTCCCTTGCAGCCTGCCAGCGTATCCCGGAGCCGCTGATGGTCGGTTTTCAGGAATTCCACCGCATAGTGCCCCTCGGTCATGTAATAGGGCGGATCGCAATAAAAAAAGGCATCGTCCCGGTCATATTGCCGGATCAATGCCTCGAAGTCTTTGTTTTCCACTACGGTATCCGCAAGCCGCCTTGCTGCCTCCCATATCACGGCGAACACCTTGCGGATATCAAAGGGCTGGCAGCCGTAGGAGGTGCAGCCGCTGCCGTAGCTGTAGCGGATGAGCTTGAAAAAGGCCGCCGCCCTCCATACATCGCTGGGTTTTGCCTGTTCCAGCAGGATTGCCTTGATTTCCTCAAATTCAGGTGGTGGGAGGTTCTGCTGTGCCAGCTCCAGTTCTTCGCTCAGATATTCCGTATCGAATTCTTCTTTCTCAAAGAACCGGCGCAGCACAGCAAATTCATGCCGGGAGTTGAGGGGCAGGAAGCCCAGCTGCTTGAGGAAGGCCAGCGTTCTGCTTTTTACGCAGTAGAACAGGTTGGTCAGGTTGCCGTTGAAATCGTTGTAGACCTCCATGCCCTTAAAGTCCGGCTGTCTGCCAAACAGCACCCAGCCACCGCCACCAAAGACTTCGATGTATCTGCCGAAGTCCTTGGGGAAGAGCCGGTAAATAATATTGCGGAGGGCTTTCTTGCCGCCCACCCAGCTGATAAAGCTATTGATATTCCATCACCTCCCTCTGGAAAGAAAAGAGAGCCGATGGCCACTACATTTTCAGTGACATCGACTCATCCGGATTATGATATTCATATTCTCCTGTTTTCTCGTTGAGGAGATATCCCATCTCGGCCAGATCCAATTCATGAACCTCTGCCGCCAGTTCCAGTGCCTCCTTGGAGCCGCCCGGAGGGGTATGGCTGAATGTTTCCTCGCCGTTTTCAAATTCCTTGTGTCCGACATTATAACCAAAGTCCTCATCAGCCCATTTCACCTCAAAGCTAAGGTCGGGGTACCGTGCGGCCAGCGCAGCGATAATCGGATCGGGATAACTCCATGCAGTTTGGAATTCGATGCTGCCACCATTGAAATCTTTGGCGGTGTAGTCATGATAGCCATAGCTATTCCACTTGGTTCCCCAATTGGCGATGCTCCAGTCATACCAAGAGGGATACCCATAATCTCGAATGTTGTTGTAGCACTGTTCGCCCAACGAAAGCAGCTCAGTATCGTCTTGTGTGAGCTTTTCATATTTCGTCAGTAGTTCTTCAACCTGTTTGCTATATACCGCATCGGGCTGGGGAGCCAACACATTCATGGTGGCAAGCATGGTGCTTTCTTCCACGAATGCTTTGTATAGCTTCATGGCACGATGTGATCGGCTTCCCCACGGGGTGTTCAAGGCCTCCGGCTTTGGAATCACTTTGTTAAAGTCAAGGCTGCCGAGACCGATTTCATCGTCCTTGACAGCCTCAAACATGGCGCTGACCCTTTCCGGATCGCCAGACACTCTTAAAATATTGGTTACATGATTTGGCATCAGTTCATTCCTCCCATCGTCATGCCAAAGCCGGAGGACTGACTGTTTTTCAGTTCATCCTCCGGCTTAATGAAGAAACGGTCGCTGCTATCCCAAAAGCTGACACACAGCTCGCCGTCATCCACTCGGATTTCCCTTTGCTCCAGCCCCTCGCCCCAGCCATCGCTGAATTGCCCGGAGAGCCAGTCGGTCAGTTCCGAAAGGTCAGAAGGAGAAAGGTCGCCGTAGGTTTGCACCTCGGTAACGCCCCACAGCTCCCCATTCCATTCCTCTACGGAAGGATTGATTCTGTGTATCTTTCGGCTGAGGTCATCATCGAGGTAAACGGCAAGACCACGCTCGCCCTCATCGGACAGCTTTTCCTTTTCAATGAGATCGAGGATTTTATCCTCATATTCTAAAATTTCCCCAGCGGTTAAATCCACCGAATCGTTCTCCACATCTCCCCATTCGTTCCGGAGGTAGATGTGAGGGAAGAGGGGGTTCCATAAACGGAGGGTAGTCAGTTCATGTTTCATGGTGCATCTATCCTTTCTTTTCGTTTTTGGGCAACAAAAAAAGCGGCTGTGTTTTTCAGTTACGAAGAACACAGCCGCTTAAATTGAATGCTGACTAAGTTGGAATTTGTTATTCCTGATGGTATATGCTTATTAAATCCATGTGCTTCTTGGATTTCTGATGAATGCTGTAGTGAGCTTTAGTTGCGATATATTCTATCAGGCAATCCTTTGGAATCAAATATTTGTTGTAGTACCAGACTCCCATCAATTTTCCCTTCGATATCCATTCTGATATTGTGGTTTGGCAGTAACCTGTCAATTTTGCAACATCGCCCACGGTAAGCGCATCCGGAAAACTGCTCCACCTTTTCTTCAGAACCTCTATGAATTTACCTGAATCTATTTGAAGCTCTGTCCGATGCCTTGGCTTATATTTTATTCCGCTTGAAAAAATTCCGGGAGGTGTTAGCAGGGACTCCGGAGAATCTTCTAAACGTGTAAGGTATTCTATTACATCCGTTATTTGGATTTTAAATCTACGGGTCTTTTTTCCTGTATCCTCACAGGGGATATATCCGTTCTCTAAAAGCCATGTGGCTTTTCGTTTGCTTATGCGGCAAATCCTATAAAGCTGGTCTTGACATATCTTTTCAGGATATTCGGCCAGAAGATAAGAGTAGTCAGTAGCCATTTTCATCCCTCCAATGCATTGATGTTACAGACAGCTATTTTTCTGTCTGCTTTGAGTTATTTACTTAAAAATCAATGTCAATGGTAGGAAATGCTGTGGTTTATTTTTTAAAGTTCCGAGAAACTAAGGTATTTTAAAGTCTTTTCGCTAAGTATTTTTCTACGCTTTTTCTACACTTTGCTCCGAAAACCATAAATTTTGCTGTCTTAGCGAGGTCTTTCAAAAATCACGAATTGTGCGAAAAAGCCTTGTGTTACTGCGGTTTTTGAGAGACCATATTCTCTCAAAATCACTGTCTTATCCCCATGAAAACCTCGCTTGAGATAATTCGAAATCCACTCGGTTTGAGCCTTTCACAACTCCCAAAATGCTTGATATATGGCGGTTTTTGTGATATTCTTGTTTTAATGAAAAGTGTATTTCTACGGTTTTTCTACACTTCTCTGTGACACAAAATTGGGGCTGTGTAGGCGATGGTACAGCGGTGGGCGAGGGCTTCAAATTCCCTTAAAGTTTCTTGAGGTAGCTGGTCGTTATACTTCCCTCAAATAACTCGAAATGCGGTAGCCCTTCGGGGTACGTGGGTTCGAATCCCACCGTCTCCGTTCATAAGAAAGCCCTGCGCATTAGCGTGGGGCTATTCTTATGAACATTTTGATGTAGTATTGGAGATCGGTTATTACCAATAAACAAGACTAAGAAAGACCAGAAAGTATAATTATTATGTTTGTTTAGATAGAGGGAAGAAGTACCAAGTTATCTTACACTAACTTGGTTTCTACCTGCTTTTTTAGCTTGATATAGATGGTTATCTACTTCCTGTAGTATTGAATCATAGGATGTGCGAGAATCGGGATGATCCACGGTATATACTCCAAGACTGCATGTAATATGTATGGGATGACTATTGTAAGCATATGTCTTTTTCTCGATAACGGTTCTTATTTGTTCGGCTATTGTTCTTGCCTTCTTACAATCTGTATCACTTAAACACAGCAGAAATTCATCACCGCCATAACGTGCGACCCAATCAATTTGATGGATAAAATGCTCTTGTAAGTCTAGTGCTAATTGTGATAATAGATAATCTCCTGCTGCATGACCATATAAGTCATTTATCTCTTTAAAATAATCCAAATCTATAAAAATCACAGTAAGAGGCTTATTACCTGTGCTACAAGTAGAAATCGCATTGGGAAGGGCATGATTTATGTATCTTCTATTATAGATGCCTGTCAGTTCATCGGTAATAGATAGTTTATAAGCATCATCTAGTATTTTGAAGTAATGGCTGGATTCTGTACTGTTTGTGATATCTGAAACACATTCCAAAACATAACGAGTATTCTGTATTTGCACAGGTAGAAATGCAATAAAAAACAAAAAATGGTTGAATTGTTCCAATTTATATGTTGTACAATCGATTTCATAACATTTCTTATATTCTTCTATATGTCCATTAAAATCAAATTCCATAATATAGGGCTTGCATGATTTTCTATAATAATCTTCAATAATTCTCTTGTGTTTTACGTCAACTAGACGTAAAACATGAAATATGTTTTTCATAAGATTGATATCTTTTAGTTCATCTATTAGAATTTTCATAGTATTTTCTGCACATAATGAATTAAAGGATAAATTCACTATTTCTTCTCCTTTCCTTAGTAGCTATAATAATCAATTATAGACACTGCAGACTTGTTTCAATTCCTACAGCAACTTTCCCATTCGGCTGGCTGGTTTTACTTATATTTCTCATATAATTACATATACTACTTATTATAAGCTAATAGCTATTAGAATTCAATGTCTTTTAGATTGTTTTATAAACTAATAGCTTCATATAGAATGAAACTAAGAGGTTAAATATGAAAAAAGATTTGGATATTCAAATGGGACAGCGTGTTCGTATAAAGAGAGAAGAACAAAAGTTAAGCAGAGAGAAATTAGCAGAATGTATTGATGTTTCTCCTCAGTTTCTTGCTCAAATCGAACTTGGTAGAAGAGGTATGTCTTCTGCAACTCTTTACAAATTATGCAATGCATTAAGCACCTCGGCAGATTACATTGTACTAGGACGAGAGGGGGCCAACGATTTAACTGTTTTAACTAAGATGCTATCAAATCTTGAACCACAGTATTTGCCATATGTAGAAGACATTATTAAGAACTTCATACTTGCAGTAAACAAGAAAAATCCTTAACCAAACGATGTGGCTAAGGATTTTTTTGTATCTGAAACAACATCAGATGAATTGTTGATGGAATTATCTAAGGAAGGATTGATTTGACTTGAAATAAAAGTGTTAATAATTGACACATTAGGTTAAAATGTGGTAACCTAATAAAGTAAAAGAAAACGAAATACTCGTGAGGGAGTAGGTAGCACAATTTAGTGTGGCAAGTCAACATACTGATGTCTTTCATCTGGCTTGTCTTAAATAGCGAGACTCATGTGTAGCAGGTATGCTATGCTTGAAGTCTTTTTTTATTCGGGTATAGTATACTAAACCCGTTTTTTTTGTGTAAACCAATATATAAGTGGTGCTATTCTATGTTGAAATTAAAATGAATGGGGGAGTATTTATGAATGAATTAATTACATTTAAAGATGTAGTCAAGGAGTATGGAACAGGAGAAAGTAAGCAAATAGCAGTTAATCATGTGGATTTCACGATTGATGAGGGAGAATTTGTGGTAATCCTTGGTCAATCTGGAGCTGGAAAATCGACAGTTTTGAATATGCTTGGGGGAATGGATCAACCAACCAGTGGAAGTATACGGATTAATGGCGAAGAAATTAGTACAATGAATGATAATCAGATGTCAAGATTGCGGGCAGAGAATATTGGTTTTATATTTCAGTTCTATAATTTATTACCAAGTCTTACTGCGTATGAGAATGTTGCGCTTACAAAAGAAATTGTGAAAGATGCATTGGATCCTTCGGAATTATTAGATGCGGTTGGATTACAGGAACATAAGAATAAATTCCCATCCCAGTTATCGGGTGGAGAACAGCAAAGAGTATCCATTGCTAGAGCATTGAGTAAAAATCCTAAAATTATTCTAGGGGATGAGCCCACAGGAGCTCTTGATTCAGAAACAGGGATAGCAGTTTTGGAACTGTTGCAGAAGATGTGTAAAGAAAGGCAAAAAACTGTTATTATTGTTACCCATAATACAGCTTTTGCCCAATGTGCGGATAAAGTAATTCGTATGCGGAGTGGAAAAATTAGAGAAATTAAAGTGAACGAATCTCCAGTCCCAGTAAGTGAGGTGAATTGGTGATGCTGTTGCATAAGATGTTAAGAGATATGAGATGGAATAAGATGCAGTTTATATCTATATTCTTGTTAGCATTTCTTGGAGTATATGTCTATGCAGGAGTTGGAGGAGAAGTTGCAGGTATACGGGAGATCAGAAACTCCTATAATAAAGAGACAAATCTAGGTGATGCATGGATTTATGGAGAGAATTTTACTGAAGATGATTTACAAGCAGTCAAAGATATCGAAGGGATTATGGATGCACAAAGAAGATTATTCTTGACAGCAGTTGGTGAGAGTGATCAAAAGCCAACAATCTACTTGTATTTTCAAGAAGATAATGGTATCAGCAAACCTAAGGTTGTACAAGGGGAAGAATTTGACCAAACTGATCGTAAACATGTCTGGCTAGATAAGAGATTTGCAGATGCCAATGACTTAACTGTTGGAGATGAATATACCTTTGATATAGAAGGTAATCAACTTACGCTGAAAATAGGCGGACTCATCTATTCGTCAGAATATACATATTATACAAATGATGATGCTATAATACCGGATTTCTCTAAAGTGGGAATTGCAATAGCTTCTTACGAAGCAATTCCTATGGAGGCGCTTGGTCTACAGGGGAAGAATGCAGAGAACGTTGTAGGAAAGAATATGACGGAAGAAGCTAAGAAAGCCTTTATTCCGTTTACACAAATGGTTATAACGACAGACCTTACCGATGTGGGATCGCTAGAAGATAAGATAAGTGAAGCATTGGACGGAGGTTATAGTTACTTTATCACAAGAGAAAGTGTACCTGGGGTAAATCAATTACAAGACGAGATGAAACAACATGAAGCGATGATGATAGTATTCACAATCGCCTTTGTTGGAATTGCTATTCTAGCCATTATTACAACAATGAATCGTCTTGTAAATAACCAAAGAACACAAATTGGTACCATGAAAGCACTTGGTATGAAGAAAGGAAAGATTCTGCGACATTATATGGCATATGGTTTCTGGCTATCTGCGGTTGGGGCTGCATTAGGAGTTGTCCTTGGTCCTGTGACTCTACCAAGATTATTCATTCCTTCCATGAGTTCGGCTTATACACTACCAGAGTGGAAGGGAGGTTATAGTGTTAACTTTTTCTTAGTAGGCATCATAACGGTTGTTGCGTGTACGTTAACAACGTATCTAAGTTGTAGAAAAGTTCTAGCGGTGAATCCTGCAGATACACTAAAACCAGCGGCACCGAAAAAAGGTAAACGCAGTGTATTCGAAAAGCTACCATTCTGGAACAAATTAAGCTTCTCGGTGCAGTATAATCTGAGAGATCTATCTAGATCAAAGATTCGTTGCTTAATGGGATTTGCAGGAACCCTATGCTGTATGGCACTATTAGTATGTTCCGCTTCGATGAATGATTCGTTTAAGAATATGCGAGATTGGTTGTACGCGGATATACAAAACTTTGATAATCGAGTGGAATTAAAGAAAGAAACTACCTTATATGATGCAGAGTCTTTGTGCTATGAGCTACAAGGAGAGCTGATTATGGAGGATTCTGTAATTGTTAAAGCGAAAAATAAAAAAAAGACACTTTCTTTTACGGCAGTTGAAGGGAAAGGATTATACCGGTATACGGATAGTAACCTAGAGATTGACACACTACAAGATTCTGATTTTGCTATTACACAAAAAACCGCTGAGGCGTTAGGAATAAAAGAGGGTGACGAGATTTCTTGGCACTTATTAGATGCAGAAGAGTGGGAAATAGCAACAGTTACGATTATAAATCGTATACCGATGGGGATAGGAATTACAACCACAAGAAAAGTTGTTGAGGAAGCAGGATATGATTTCATTCCTAGTTATATTGCAACGAATGTAGCAGAAGATGATATTCATTCGGACCAGATTAAGAAGATATTCACAAAGAAGTCTATGTTAGAGGCTTGGGATGTATCTATGGAAACAATGACAATCATAGTCGTGCTACTTATCATCGTGGCTGTCTTGCTGGGATTACTAATCTTATATAATTTAGGTTTACTAGCTTATGCAGAACGAGAAAAGGAATTGGCAACATTAAAAGTTGTTGGTTTTAATGCATTGAAATTAAGAAAAATGTTATTGATTCAGAATACCTGGTTATCGATACTTGGTATTATAGCAGGAATACCGACAGGATTACTTATGGTTCAATATATGATCGACATTATGGGTGATGCCTTCGATATGACGGCTACTTTATCCATATCTTCATTCTTACTTTGCTCAGGTGGAACCTTACTTGTTTCAATTGTTGTTAGTATCATGTTTTCAGGAAAACTTAAGAAACTTGATATGGTAGCATCCTTAAAGGGTGTTGAATAGCGATAAAATAAAAAGGAGCTACTTATATACATACATTGTATGCAATAAGTAGCTCCTTATTTGTGATAATGAAAAGTATATACCTTTCATCATCTTTTAGTAAAAACGTTTCGGCTTATAAGACTGTACCGTCGACTGTCTAGCCCTATAAGCCTTACCTGTCAATTGGCTCATCTCCGACACAAATGTCTTCGTAGGCCTCTGAGGATTGAATGCTTTGGTTACTTTGATTTGACATCTTTGTTCCCTCCTACATTCAGATTGTTTTTACAGTGATAGTATGTGTCGTTCAATATACTTTCATACATCGATTAGAAAGATTTGTGGGTGACAATATATGGATATCATTGAAGGAAAGGGTAGTAGCATTTATATTGAAGCATGTAGAAGTATGTAATACTTTTCATACGATATAAATCATATAGGTAAGAAAGGAGCTACTTATGTACATACTTGGTATGTAATAAGTAGCTCCTTATCATGATAATGAAAAGTAGATACCCTTCATCATCCTTTAGTAAAAACGTTTCGGCTTATAAGACTATACCGTCGACTGTCTAATCCTATAAGCCTTACCTGCCAATTGGTTCATCTCCAACAGAAATGTTTTCGAAGGCCTCTGAGGATTGAATGTTTTGGTTACTTTGATTTGACATCTTTGTTCCCTCCTACATTCAGATTGTTTTTACAATAAGAGGATATGTCGTTTCGCATATTTTCATACATCACCTAGAAAGATTTTTGATGGTAATGTATGGTTGTTCTGGATGAACCAGCTTAGATTCAAGATATTTGCTAAGAAAAAGCTATGTTGTTGAAAGACTAATGTTCTCTTGAATATTACCCCAAATAAACTAGTAATAATTACTATTATTAGTATTGCAAATTCTCTAAGACTGTGTTATGATATATACAGGGTTAGGATAAACTAACCAAGAAAAATAATTTAAACACAAGGAGGATTTAATATGGGTGAATTGTTAAAAGAGTTAAACGAATTTTTAGCGGATTTAAATGTATTATATAGAAAATTACAAAATTATCATTGGAACGTGAAAGGAAAGAATTTCTTTGTACTTCATGGTAAGCTAGAAGAATATTATAATGGAGTTAATAGTGAAATAGATGAGATTGCTGAGAAGATATTAATGTTAGGCGGTCAACCTCTTGGAACTATGAAAGATTACTTAGAAATTAGTAAAATCAAAGAAGCTGAAAATGTTAAGATTTCTGGAAAAGAAGTTCTTAAGAATGTATTGGTAGATTTTGGATATATTAAAAAGAAAGCTGAGTTTATTAAAGTAAAAGCAGAAGAGGCGTCAGCTGTTATTATTTCATCATATATGGATGAAGTTATTGAAGACTATAGTAAAGCATACTGGATGTTAAGTCAATCTATGGAATAATATAGAATAAGAGCCCGGGAGCACCTGAGGAGTTGCTAACTGCACTTCTTCAGGATAGCCCTAAGGGGCTCTTTTTTTGTCTTTTTATCGGCAGGGTTTTTAGTTGCATTATCTACTTTGTTTGGAAATGATTTCCGCTGACTGGGTTATGTCTTCGATTATGAGCGGAGCAGTATACTTATTTAGCTTGCTTTTGGAAACTACAAGACTAAGGGTTCCAAGAAACTCATTGCCCTTGTTAAATATAGGAGCGGCAATGCAAACCTGACCCGTTCTATGATCAACTTCTTGTAAAACATAACCGTTTTCTCTTATGGTATCTATTTCTTTAGTGAAATCTTTTAGATTCCATTTCTGACCAATATTTCTTTTGTTGATTTTATTAAGATGTTCTTGCAGATTCAAATCACCTGAGGTATTGGCAAGAAAGCACATATATACAGGAGGTAAGAAAACATCACTGTTCTCACACTGGCTAGGCGTTATTAGTGTATTCGTGTAACTATCATTTATATACTGCTGAAATACAATAACAAAGTTTTGATCATCGCTTGAAGTGGTAGAGCCATTGGTGTTTATTCCTTTATCTAAAATACTAAGATTAGCGTATTCATCATACTTTTCGGAAAGATAAGTTAACTGTGGTTTTGCTGTTTTGCTTAAGGGTAAACTGCTGGCAGCAACCATTCCCAGCATAAAAACTTTAGAACCTAACGAATACACACCAGTATATTCATCTCTATGAACAAAATCCTTTTGTGCGAGTGTTTCTAATGTCCTTAATACGGTGCTCTTATATAGAGAAAGGTGATTGGATATTTCAGTTAATGTCATTTTCCCTCCATGACTGTACATTAACTCAAGAATATCTAGTGCACGTTCTAAACATTTGATGGATGACATATAGTCCCCTTTCTACGAGTTTATTTAAACTAGCCTTATGGCGTAAGGCGAACAATGTATATTGTACCATTTATTTTTTTATATAGCTACTGTTTCTTCGGGAATGAAATACTAGCTAAATAATACAAGAAAAGAAAACTAGGAAAAAAACTAGAAAAAAAACTAGAAAAAGAATTATAAGGCTGATTGGGCAACTACGAATTTTAAAATTATAGTTTCACAATAATTCAATTAGATAAAATAGAATATTTAATCAAAGTTCTATAGAATAGAACTTTACATATAAAATAAAATCTAATGGTATTAAAATGATTTACTAAAAGCCTTTGTATTGTAGTGAAATACAACCTAATGATAGTTATAGGTGAGATTTACAAAATTGTTAGTTGCATACAGTAGAACTTTGTGATAAAATTATCAAATAATACAGATACTATAGGAGGAAAATCATGAAACTACTACAGCCGGTACAAATCGGTAACCTAGAATTAAAAAATCGTATCGTTATGGTTGCAATGGGTCCAGAGTTAGGCAATTTTGACGATAAAACAGTGGAATATTATGTAAGAAGAGCTGAAGGTGGGGCAGCAATGCTGCTTACAAACGTAATTGCTACTGAAGAAATTGAAGGACATAGCCCTTCTTCTGTTTTAAATGAAGATAGTTTTGCGGGGTATAAGAAGTTAGTGGATAGAGCACATGCTTATGGCTGTAAAGTCTGTATTCAGATCATGCCAGGCTCTGGCTTAGGGCTAATGGCACCTGGTCGACAAAAGCCAGCTTGTGTATCTGCTTTACCATTATATCCGGGTTCCGAAATGACTTATGAAGCTTTAACCATTGAGGAAATTAAATTCATTCAAGGTGAAGTAGTGAAAACTGTCGCACTGGCAAAAAAAGCTGGAGCTGATGCAGTTGAGGTACATGCCTATGGCGGATATCTGACTGATAAATTCATGACGCCAAGATGGAATACACGTACCGATGAGTATGGTGGCTGCTTCGAAAATAGAATGCGATTTTTAAATGAAATAATTGATGGTATTAAAGCAGCAGTAGGAAATGATTTTCCGATGATTGTTAAATTCACACCTTGTCATTACCTTCCACAGGAAGCCGGCTACAGAACCATAGAGGAAGGAATTGAGATAGCTAGAATGCTAGAACAAAAAGGGGTGCATGCATTACATATTGATGTGGGTTGTCATGATAATTGGTATTTGGCAATGCCACCGATTTATCAACAAGAAGCGGTATTACAGTTATCTGCTTCTAGAAAAATAAAAGAAGTTACTTCCCTTCCTATTATCTCAAATGGTAGACTTTCAGATACGGACAAAGCGGAAACAGCCTTAGAGAATGGGTATATTGACATTGTGGGAGTGGGAAGAGGCTTTTTGGCTGATCCTGATTTTCCTAATAAAATTATGGAGCACAAAAACGATGAGATACGTTCTTGTATCTATTGTAATGAAGGTTGTATTAAGAGTGTTTGTGAAGGGGCTCATATCCGCTGTGCTGTTAATCCCATGGCAGGATTTGAAACTCAAAAGGTTTTAAGCAAGGCGGAAAAGAAAAAGAAAGTTCTAATAATTGGTGCTGGTCCTGGTGGATGTCAAGCAGCAATTGCAGCAGCAGAAGCAGGACATGATGTTGAGGTATGGGAAAAGCAAGATCATGTAGGTGGCAATTTTCATAATGCCTGTCTTCCACCTTTTAAAAGAGATGGAAATAAGATTTTATCCTATTACTCAGTTATGATGAAAAAGCTTGAAATCCGTATAAAATATTGTGTGAAGGCTACGAAGGAGTTGGTTGATGGTTATGCACCTGATCTAATTATCTATGCCGCAGGAGCATTACCTGTAAGACCAAAATCAATACCAGGTATTCTCATGGGACATGTTGTAGCAGCCACAGATGTTTTACAGAATAAAGTACCAGTAGGCAAGGAAGTCACTATCATTGGAGCTGGTTTGGTAGGCTGTGAAACCGCTATTGTATTAGCGGAAAAAGGTAAGAAGGTTACCTTAGTAGAGATGGCAGATCATGTACTTCCAGAACCAGTATTTATCCAGAATGCAATGATGTTAAATCAGCTATTAAATCATACCAATATTACAACAAAGACCTCAACTAAATTAATGGAGATAAAGGAAAATCAAGTATTAGTACAATGTAGCGGGCAAGAAGAAGACATAACATGCGAAACGGTTGTCTTAGCCATGGGATTTGTGCCAAACACTGATTTGTATGAGGCTTTAAAAGAGGATTATACCATCGTAAATGTAGGAGATAGTGTGAAAGTTAGAAAAGTACTTGATGCTGTAAGTGAAGCATACGATGCAGTATTAAATATATAATTAAAGGACAGTTGCCGCCTTTTTAATATGACATAAGCGGCAACTGTTTTTTGTATGTAAAAGAACAACTCAATTTAGAGTTGGGAAGCCTCGTAGCTTCTCATTACCTTGATTAGTAATATTGACTTAACATAAAAAAGATATTATAGTAATAAGTGTAATAATAGTCAATGTATAGGAGGGATGGTAAGCAAATCTTTATAAAATCTGGGTGGCTGTATTGGCGGTGGTGGTTTGCTAAAGCTAGATTATGGTGAAGAACAGAGTGAAATTTTATAAAGGACCGCTGTCTGAGCAAGCAATCACAAAATTCATACTAAATATTGAATTATTAGGAGGAAAATTAAAATGAGTGAAACTATTAAATACCGTTGTTCTGTATGTGGATATATTCATGAAGGAGAATTACCAGAAGGATTTACATGTCCTATATGTAAACAACCAGCTTCTGCATTTGTTAAAGTAGAAGAAAAGGCTTCAAATGGTAATACTTATGCTGGTACAAAGACTGAGAAAAACTTAATGGAAGCATTCGCAGGAGAAAGTCAAGCACGAAACAAATATACATACTTTGCAAACATTGCAAGTCAAGAAGGCTATGATCAATTATCTGAGATTTTCTTAAAAACAGCTCGAAATGAACAAGAGCATGCAAGAATCTGGTACCAAGAGTTAGGCAATCTTGGCTCTACTGCAGAGAATCTATTACATGCAGCGGAAGGTGAGCATTACGAATGGACAGATATGTATGATAGATTTGCAAAAGATGCAGAAGAAGAGGGATTCAAAGAATTAGCTGAACGTTTCCGTAGAGTTGCTGCAATAGAGAAATCACATGAAGAAAGATATCGTGCATTATTAAATAATGTTGAGATGCAAAAAGTATTCGAAAAAGGTGAAGAAACCATGTGGGAATGTCGAGTATGTGGACATCTAGTAATGGGTAAAAAAGCACCTGAAGTATGTCCAGTATGCAAATATTCACAAAGTTATTTTGAAGTAAGAAAAGAAAATTATTAATCAACAATCTATATATAGTTTAGCTTAGACTCAAGTCATTTGACTTGAGTCTTTTTTTATACGAAAAATGTACACGAAAGCAATGCCAGGAATAACCAATGAAAAATGTCAAAAAATAAAGTATAATGTCTTCACGGGTAATACAAATGTCCAAAACAGAAAAACAAGGAGAGAGAAGTATGATTAAGTTATTAGGGATCCTAATTATTATCTTAGGATTTACATTCAAGCTAGATTCAATATTGATTATCATGCTTTCTGCTATTGTTACAGCTATTGTTGGTGGTCTTACACCAACAGACTTACTTTCTACATTAGGGGAAAACTTCGTTAACAATAGAAGTATGGCAATCTTTATTTTGATTATGCTTGTTACTGGTACATTAGAACGGAATGGATTAAAAGAAACAGCTGCTAAATTGATAGGAAAAATTAAGAATCCAACTAGTGGTAAAGTAATTGCAGCTTATGGTTTAATGCGAGGTGTGTTTGGTGCTTTCAATGTGAATTTTGGTGGCGTAGCTGGCTTTGTACGACCAATTATCATGCCTATGGCAACGGGGGCAATTGAAGCCAGTGGTAAAGAGCCAAACGAAGAGCATGTGGAGGAAATCAAAGGAATGGCTTCAGCGATGGAAAATATCGCTTGGTTTTTCTGCCAAGTATTATTTATCGGTGGTTCTGGTGGTTTGTTAATTCAAAGTACCTTAGCTTCACTTGGTTATGAAGTAGAGTTAGCAGCTCTGGCAAAAGTGGCAATTCCAACAGCAATTGTTGCAGTAGTAGTTGGTATGGTGTACTTTATTCAAAAAGATAAATTATTACTCAAAAAGTTTTATAAACAATCTGCTCCAAAGACGCAAGGTCAAGAAGATAAAGTAGAAAACAAATAGAGAGGGAGGAAGAAATAATGTCAATGATTTCATTTTTTACTGATACCAGTGTGACATTAGGAACAAAATTATTAGAAGTTGTATATATCATCATAGGACTTCTTGCAATATATACAGGAATTAAAAATGCTTTAGATAAAGAAAATACCTCTCGTTTACCTACTTGTATCTTTTGGGTAACGTTAGGTGTGCTGATATCGTTTGGGCGTTTTATCAATGCTCTCGAACACGATCGGTTATTAGTGGTATAATGATTTTTATCATGGTAATTCCAGCAATGCTTAAGAAGGTGAAGCCGGGTAAGGTGGAACTTCCAACAGCAGAGCAAAGAGAACGACTACGTAAGAAAAATGGTATGAAAGTATTTATACCAGCATTATCAATTGGTATTTGTGCCATTATGTTTGCTACGTTAACTGATCTTGGAGCACTCGTAGGTGTTGCAGTGGGTGTATTATTTGGTATTGTATTCTTAATGATTATGTCTAAAGAAAATACCCCTAAAGTATTTTTAACAGATACAGAACGATTACTGTCTACGGTAGGTCCATTAAGTATCCTTCCGATGCTATTAGCGGCACTGGGTGCTGTTTTTACGAAAGCCGGAGTTGGTGAAGTAATCGCTATGTATGTACAAAGCATCATACCAGAGGGGAACTTAACAATTGGAATTATCGTATACTGCTTAGGTATGGTATTCTTTACAATGATTATGGGAAATGCATTTGCAGCCATTACGGTTATGACCGTTGGTATCGGTGGCCCGTTTGTATTAGCATTAGGTGCAGATCCAACAGTTGTAGGAATGTTAGGGTTAACAACAGGATTCTGTGGTACGTTGTTAACACCAATGGCAGCAAACTTTAATGTGGTACCAGTTGCTATGTTGGACATGAAAAATCGTTTTGGTGTTATTAAGAATCAAATGTTTGTAGCAATATTTATGATTATTTTCCAGATTGCATATATGTTATTATGTAGTTAAGGTTCTTAATTTAAGATAGTACGTTTAAGAAAGTCAGATTAAGCTAGATAATTTAGATATTATTTGATAATTAATTTAAGATAAACAAAAGAATAACAAATTACAATTCAAAGAAGGAAGGCGGATGAATAATGAAAGTTTTAATTACAGGATTTGATCCATTTGGTGGAGAAACAGTAAACCCAGCATATGAAGCAGTGAAACTTCTACCAGAAGTAATCTGCGGTGCAGAGATTATTAAGTTAGAAATTCCAACTGTATATACAAAAAGTGGTGCAGTAGTAGAGAAGGCGATTGAAGAGCTTCAACCAGATGTTGTATTATGTATTGGACAAGCAGGTGGAAGAAGCTCCATTCAAATCGAAAAAGTTGCAATCAACCTTGCAGAAGCTAGAATTAAAGATAATGAAGGTAATCAACCTATAGATGTGGCATTACATGAGGACGGCGAGAATGCTTACTTTACAAACCTTCCATGTAAAGCAGTAGTCAATGAACTTCGTAAGAATAACATTCCTGCCCATATTTCTTATACTGCTGGTACATTTGTATGTAATGATGTGATGTATCATCTTCTTTATTTGATTAGTAAAAAATATGATATGATTCGTGGTGGATTCATTCATGTACCATATGCATTAGAGCAAGTAATTGATAAGCCAGCTGGAACCCCTGCGATGTCTCTTGAGACAATCGCCAAAGGATTAGAGTTAGCGATTAAAGCAATTATTGAAAACGATGAGGATATTAGTCTTCATATGGGAACGATTATGTAGTACTAAGTTTAAGAGAACTTATTATAGATGTAATAAAACTGAAATAGTATAAAAATAGGCATATTTAAAAAGGAGTTCGAATCTTTTTGAGTATGCCTATTTTAAATAGGTTTTAGACAGCCCTTTTTGTATACTTTAAGAAAACTTTAAGATTGCATTAAGCACTATTTTAGGGTGAGAGTATAAGATTATGAAAGTAATTTCGCAGAACGATGTGAATTATAAGTAGTAAAGATGATAGTGAAGTAAAGATAAGAAAGGGGTAACAGAAGTGAATAAGAGAAAAAGAATACTCACTACGATAATGTTATTGGTAGTGATGGTGGGAGCAGTATTGTTACCATATAAAATAGCAATTGTTAAAGGTGAGGAAATTACGTATAGAGAGGAGAGTATCGAAGAATCAGTCAGTGAATTTACAGATGATTTCATTCAACAAGAGATGGAAGAATATAAAATCCCAGGTGCAGCAGTTGCAATTATGAAGGACGGAAAGGTTGTATATGAAAAGGCATATGGGTATAGCGACGCTAAGACAAAGCAAGCATTTACTGTTGATACTACAACATTTCGAATTGCATCTATTACGAAAGTCTTTACAATGACAGCATTAATGCAGTTAGTAGAAGAAGGAAAAGTAGATCTTGATGAAGAAATCTTTATGTATCTACCAACGCTTAAGCTTAACAATCCTTATGATAAGAATCCAACTGTTAGAGATTTACTGACCCATACTAGTGGTATAGATAGTAATATTATCGGTGACTTGTCGCATGAGAAGGTAAATTATAATAAGGAACATTATCTTATTAGTGAGATAAACAAAAAGAACCTTACAGTTACAACACAACCAGGTAAATATATCTCCTACTGTAGTTATGGTACGGTCCTAGCAGGTTGTATTGTTGAAGAAGTGAGTGATATGAACTGTGAGGCATATATAAGAAAGAATATTCTTGAACCCTTACAAATGAATAATACAGTAATGGGCTTGGAAAATACCAATCTATCAAAGGGGTATATTAGTAATGGTCGTGGCATTCAAGAGGAGAGTCTAGATGGTGATTTCATACTTTATCCAGAAGGTGGGTTAATTTCTTCTGTAAAGGATATGGAGAAGTTTATATTAAGCTATTTACCTACCGTAACTGGGAACGAAGAGAATAATGATATAGAAAATTTGGATTTACATATATTACAAAACGATACCATTAATGAAATTGAATCTACGCAAATCCGATATGCATCCATATTACCTGGTATGTGCTTGGGATTTGTTGAGCACAATATTAGTGGAAAACGAGTGATTGGACATGCAGGGTATTCTCCAGATGGATTTTGTTCGCAGATGGATATATATCCAGACGAGGGAATTGCAACATTCATTGTAGTAAATCAAGGAAGTGATAACTATATCACAGAAGATTTCCAAAAAGCTTTTGTTACAAAATATATGCTAAGCGATCTAGATTCGAACTTAACAAATGATTTTACGTACAATGACAATAAAGATTTGAAAAGCAATGAGGCAAAGAATAAGAATAATTTCTCAACAAAAGATGTGAAAGGTACTTACCGATTTAGTGATTATTCAAAGACAACACTCTGTAAAGGAGATGTCTTTGGTGGTATAACGGAGATTACAATTAAACCAATAGATGATACGACTATACAGATTAGTGGATATGAAGAATATACTGGTAAGCAATATACCAAAGAAGCAGTTACGAAGGATGGAGTAACATACGAGGTTAAAGACAGTTATGAATATCTCGTTTTTCATGAGGAGAATGGTAAAATTACGACAGTAGCAGATAGTGATAGCAGTTCACATGGATATTATGAAAAGCTTCATTGGTATGAAAGTGGGAAAGTGCAGATGCCGATTTTTATTGTGGGAATGGCGTTATTTATTGTATATATCATTTTTCTTTTGCTTCGTTCAGTTATAGGTATAATAATAAAGAAACGGAACAAATCTCTATTATATAAAAAAACAAAATTACAAAAATGGAAAGAGTTCATAATGGCTACTATTTCATTAATGGATACTGGTTTTTTTGTATACAGTATGACGCGTTGGGGAACTCGATTACATTATACCGTGCCAATTGATGTTAAAATTAATTTATGTATGCCAATCATTGGTTCTATCGGAGCTATTGTGTTAATCCCATTGATTATTATGGAGTGGTACCGAAAGGAAAAATCAATAGGATTAAGAGTGTTTGACACAGTTTTTGGAATTGCTTCAATCGTGTATGTTGGATTCTTCGTGTACTTTAACATGTTAGGGTTTCATTATTAATTCCCTAAATTCTTCAGGAAAAGATATGTATGGTTGCGTACATAGATGACAAGTACTATACTAGTAATGGAATAAACTGTATGCATAGAGGTGTTATATGGCAAATCAAACTGTATTGATTGTTGATGATGAAGAAGAAATAAGAGAATTAATTAGAAAATATCTAGAACGTGAAGGAATAAGGAGTATTGAATGCGAAACAGGTAAGCAGGCACTTGTAATGATGGAGAATCACAAGGTTGATCTTGTGATTCTAGACATTATGATGAAAGATATGGATGGGTTTGAGGTTATTACCAAGTTAAGAGCATTTGATCGTATAGTTTCAGTGATTTTTCTAAGTGCTAGGCAAGAAGAGTATGATATAGTGCTGGGTCTTGGTTTAGGTGCGGATGATTATGTGACTAAACCTTTTAGCCCAGGAGAATTTATGGCAAGAGTAAAGGCACATTTACGGAGAAAGTCGATACCTGATCAAGAGAAGATGCAAGTATTAGTGTACAAAGAGTTATCTATGGATTTGAGTACCTATACGGTAACAAAGGCGGATAAATCAGTTGATCTTTCGGGTAAGGAATTCCGATTACTTCAGTTTTTTATGGAGAATCCTAAGCGAGTTTTTACAAAAGCACAGATATATCATCAGGTATGGGATCCAGATTTTGAGGATGACAACACGGTTATGGTGTATATTAGTCATTTGCGAGATAAGATTGAGGATAGTTCAGAAAAACAAGAATTGATACAGACAATTAGGGGTATTGGATATCGATTTGGCTAGAGGGAGAAGAATCATGAGCATTAGGTTCAAGTTAATAGCAATTTATATATTCTCTATTATTACATCAGTAGTTGTATTCATGCTAAGTACTTATTATTTACTGAATACAGGTTATTATAGCGGTATAACAAAGAAGGATATGAAGAACGTAGCACAAAAAATTGTAAATGAGAATACCTTGGACTCTATTGCAGCAACTTTAACATACTATAAGGAACGATATCCAAAGATGGAATTTGAGTTATTCATAAGTAATGAGGAGTACTATGCAACCACATCAAAGCCATTTGTTACGACTTATATGGAGTTAGTAGATAGTTTGGAAGGGGATAATGAGTATTCTAAAGAGCATGTTGTAATTGCCAAATCATTAGAAGTGGAGAATAGGCAAGGAGAACAGGAACAGGCATATCTGCTAGTAAGTGTACATAAGGATGTATTTGCAACGGTTACTTATTCTTTTTGGGGAAGACGAGCGAATGGTATCTTAGGGAAAATTACTTTGTTTGGATTAGTAATCACATTATGCGTTTTAAGCTTCTTCATCTTTCTATTTATGAAGAAGATAGCAAAGCGAATTCGTAATATATATATTGGTATTGAAGCATTTGAGTTGGGAAATGCAGGAGTACGAATACAGGATGAGCAAAAAGATGAGATTGGAGATTTGGCATGCAGTTTTGATACCATGGCAGAGAAGATAGAAGAACAGTTGATGGAGAAAGAACAATACGAAGAAAGTAGGAAACAACTAGTGTCCAATCTTTCGCATGACTTGAGAACTCCATTATCCTCCATCTTAGGCTATTCGGAGATGTTAAAGGATGGACTTTGTACTGAAGAAGGGGAACAAAAACGGTATATGAATACTATTCATCGCAAAGCAGGATATATGAATCAGTTGTTAGGTGAGCTCCTTGAATTCTCAAGATTAGATATTGGAAGTATGGAATTACATAAGGAAAGGTGCAATCTATCCGAATTACTACGGGAGTTGATCATTGAATATCTTCCTGTAATTGAAGTAAGGGGAATTGCGTTAGAGGTAGAGATTCCAGAACAAGCAGTATTTGGTGAATTGGACAAAGAACGAATGGAACGCTCGATAAGAAATGTTATCGATAATGCTCTAAAATATGGCATGCAGGGGAAGAAATTGCGAATTGCATTAACAAAAGAAGATACATTTGTGAGAATTGAAGTCCAAGATTATGGACAAGTGTTAAGTGAGGAGACAAGAAAACACGTATTCGAACGATTTTATCGTGGTGATACAGCACGTAATTCAAAGGCGGGTGGTATGGGACTTGGCTTAGCGATTACGGAAGAGATTATACAAAAACATGGGGGTTCCATTTGGATTGAAAGTGAAGTTAATAAGGGAACATGTATAGTTATTATTTTACATATCTAAGTAAAGTTATTAATCATGCGAAGTAGATGTTAGAATGAATGATAAAGTCACTTATATAACGCCAGATAATAAGCTTTGGTAGAAAGTAATAATATAACTAACATACAGTACCAGTAAGGAGAACACCCTCTCATTACTGGTATTTTTTACATTTACCTTATCACAAGAATTAAGTAAGGTTAAAGTATTTAGAACATGTTTAATTCTGAAAAATTTCTTTATTCGCCATTACATTATTTAAGAATTTAACAAGGTCAGAGGGAGACTCTCTTAAATCATTTTCTAACCATACTTGAATAACGGATAATATTCCGCCTAAAGAATATTTAATTAGGTAGTCCATATAAATGTCATCTAAATCTAAGTTTCCTACAAGTGTATCAATTTCTAATTTATGGGCAATATAGAGAATACGATCTAGGACCTTACTCCCTCTTTGCTTGCAAAATAATATCTTACATAGTTGTTTATTCTGGGCAATCAAGTCAAACACATTAATTAATAAAGTATTTAGATGTGTTTCTAGGGGTGTTTCAAGAGCATATTTCAGTATTTGATCAAATAGCTCGTCCTCCATGGATTCTAATAGGTCATAAGCATCTTTGTAATGGGTATAGAAAGTACCTCTATTAATATCCGCTTTATTACAGATGTCAGTGACTGTAATTTGATGAATTTCTTTTTCTTGAAGTAGGTCTATGATACTTTCTTTAATTACCTTTTTTGTATAGAGTGTTCTACGATTACCTTTCGTTCCTGCCATTTTCGTCACCTCTTTATAATTTTATATTGAACGAAACTCTTAATAATGTTGACAAGCATATCAATGTGGAGTTTCTTTGAATAATTTTATCTTTTTCGCCATTAAATGAACATTTCTTGACAAAGTGTTCATTTAATATCAATAAGGAAATATGTGATTATTGTTACCAAGTCAATTTTTATTTATATTAGTAATTGTACTATTAATTAGACAAAGTGTCTAGTTGATAGCATCTAGTACAAACTAATTAGGAATCACTTAAGTGGAGGTTAGTGTGAAAAATTAGATTATTCACACCCCAATTTGTGCCTGCGGCCCAAAGTTTGCAGGTTTTAAGAAAGGCATGGTTATTTATATGGCGTTTATAGAAATTATTGATGAATATAAGAGATATAAAATGGGTGACACAGTTATTGCTGCCAATGACGGTATTAATTTCTCAGTTGAAAAAGGGGAACTTGTTATTATATTAGGCCCTAGTGGTGCAGGAAAATCAACAGTCCTCAATATACTAGGAGGAATGGATACTTGTGATGAGGGCAAGATTATCGTTGATGATGTAGAAATCTCTAAGTTTAATAACAAGCTACTTACCAACTATAGGAGAAACGATGTAGGATTTGTATTTCAATTCTATAATTTAGTTCAGAATTTGACGGCAAGAGAGAACGTAGAGCTTGCTACCCAGATTTCAAGGAATGCATTCGATGTCGATGAGGTTCTTGCGCTTGTGGGACTTAGTCATAGAAAAGATAATTTCCCATCACAATTATCAGGAGGAGAACAACAAAGGGTATCCATAGCCAGAGCCATTGCTAAAAACCCTAAGTTGTTACTTTGTGACGAACCGACGGGAGCACTTGATTATAATACAGGAAAACAGATTTTACAAACCTTACAAGATGCATGCAAAAACACAGGTACGACTGTACTTATTATCACGCATAACTCAGCACTTGCGCCAATTGCAAACAGGGTAATCCGGATTAATGATGCCAAAGTTAGAAGCATTGAAGTGAACGAGAATCCTGTTCCAGTTGAAGAAATTGAATGGTAGGAGTGATAAGGCATGCAAAAGAAGGCATATAGCAAATCAATTGTAAGAGAGATTTTATCATCAAAGGCGAGATTTATATCTATCTTAGCCATCATATTTTTAGGAGTAGCTTTCTATTCAGGAATCAAGGCGACTGGGCCAGATATGGAAACTTCAATCGATACATTCTTTAGAGAGAACAATCTTATGGATAGTAAGATTGTATCGGCATTAGGGCTTAACGAAAATGATCTGAAGGTGCTTGAGGAAGATGAGAATATCTTAGATTATTATAAAGCACATAGTATAGATGCCAATGTAACAAATCAAAACAGCGTGGTTAAATTCATGGAGTATAATCCGCAAAGCAGCAGCTACATGAATAGATTTGTCGTTGTTGAAGGAAGACTTCCAGAGAATGAGGGAGAAATCGCCTTAGACGATAAGGTGAGACAGAATGTAGAATTACAAGTTGGTGATGAGTATAAGGTAGAATCGGATGAATATACCATGAATTCTTTTAATCGTGACACCTATAAAATAGTTGGTTTTGTGAAAAGTCCATTGTATATTGATATGGAATCCAGAGGCAATACAACAGTTGGAAAAGGTAGTATAGATTATTTTGCAGTAGTTAATAGTGCGGATATATCTATGGAGGTATATACAGAGGCTTATGTACGATTTAAAGATGTTGAGAATCTTGCTCCATATAGCGATGCTTATAAAGATACGATGGAGAAAAACAATAAATATCTTGAAGATTTATTCGCTAATAGGGCAACTGGTCAATATTATATATTCAACCGAAGTGATAACGCGGGGTATTCCACCTACGGAAGCTCTATTCAAAGTCTTGACCGAATAGCTAATGTACTTCCTATCTTCTTCTTTCTAGTTGCCGTTTTAATATGTTTAACCACAATGACTAGAATGGTTGAAGAAAAACGAACAGAGATTGGTACATTAAAAGCCTTAGGATATACGGACTTAGAGATTGCTAGGAAGTATGTCATATATGCAGCACTAGCAAGTATAGTAGGTGCTACAATTGGTACGATAGTAGGAAGCACGATTATTCCTTATATCATCAATGATGCATATAGAGGAATGTTTGATATACCTAATATTCAATTACAGCTATATCCATTAGAAATTATACAGTCTTTTGTTATATCTATACTATGTACGGTTGGAGCAGCAGTATTTGTATTAAAGGCTGAGCTAAAAGAAAATCCTTCTACGCTTATGAGAGTTAAGGCTCCAAAGATGGGTAAGAAGATTTTACTTGAGAGAATAACACCGTTATGGAAAAGACTGAATTTTAATTACAAAGTAACATTTCGAAATCTGTTTCGGTATAAACAACGTATGCTTATGACTATATTAGGAATTGCTGGTTGTATGGCATTGCTAGTAACTGGTTTTTCTTTGAATAAATCAAATGAAGTGACAGTGGAGAAACAATTTGATAAGCTATTAAGATATGATGCTATGGTTATATTCAATGATAACGTTGATAAAGAAACGGATGATACTTATACGAAGCTGTTAAGCGAATTAGAGGAGTATGAATCAAGCCTTGATATTCATCAAGAAGCTATAACATTTAGCAAAGAGGGAATGAATAAGCAAAGTGCTATGATGTACATTCCTAAGGAAGTAGATGCATTATCAAGCTTTGTATTATTAAATAATAGAGAAACAGGTGATGCATACGAGTTATCTGATACTGGTATAGTCATCAGTGAACAATTAGCAAAACTCTTAGACGCATCGGTGGGTGATATGGTTACACTAAAAGATGCCGATGAAAACTTGCATGAAGTTAAGGTCGAGCATATAGCGGAAAATTACTTTGAACATTATATCTATATGTCCCCTACGTATTATGAGCAGATTTTTAAGAAAGATATCACCTTCAATGCGCAGTTATTAAATCTAAAGCCATATGAAAAAGAAGAGATACAAAAGGCGTTGATGAATGCGGATAAGGTCATGAATGTAACGCTTATGTCAGAGATGAAAGATACTAGCGGTGATTCAAGTTTGAAGGTAGTTATGATCTTCATTATAGCATCTTCGGGTTGTTTGGCGTTTGTAGTTTTATACAATTTAATTAATATTAATGTATCAGAGCGTATAAGGGAATTGTCTACAATAAAAGTATTGGGATTTTTCGATAATGAAGTTACTATGTATATCTTTCGAGAGAATATAATATTAACTTTGTTGGGGATACTTACAGGTTCCTTTATGGGAAAGATTCTTTATAACTTTATAGTGAATACAGCAGAGACAGATAATATGTATATGTTAAGAGATGTATATATGAGTAGTTATATAATATCTGGTTGCATTACCTTATTGTTTGCCTTCTTCGTAATGATTATGATGCATATAAAACTGAAGAATGTTAATATGATTGATGCACTAAAATCAGTTGATTAAAAAAATAACAGTTTGAGGGATAATCCTCAAACTGTTATTTTTTAATTATAGATTCTATCTCGCACTTTTTTATGAATTGTTATCTCACCCATAGAAGAAGCAAGTCGGCAAGTCATCGACTTACATTACGTTAATATGTAGTTATTTACTCTTTTTGCATTGTATCTTATTAATATTCTTCTCTTACACCAAATTCTGCCGATTCAAACCATTCTTTAGGTCTAGTAACAAGTTTAACAAGCTCCTCTAAAATTATACAGTACTCAAACAAACTATCTGAACATGTCAGCGATTTTCTTCATATGTTTTGAAGAAGATCTTTCGTTCAATAACATATACGTCATGTAAATCATCACTACGAACCGCTAGATAATCACCAGGTTTTCCAAGCATGTATTTACTTTCATCCCGTGAGGTGAATACTTTGCACGTTCGTTGTAATTCTTTAGCATAGATATGAGTTGTACCGAGTGCAACGCAGGTATGTATGTGTTTATTTAGTACATAGGTACGTCCGTTAATTGTGTTCTTAATAGTAGGGAGATAATCCGTATGTATATTCGGTGCCCCATCTATAAACTTATAACTACTTTCGAATTTGTCTTTATGGATGGGATATACTTCTCCTTGAATATCTATCATAATATAAAGAGAATCAGAAACGGTTGTTTGTAGATCACCCTCTAATGTACGAACCAGAATAGGTGTGTTCTCTTCTAATAATTCAGAAGTAATTACTACACCGATTGGTATATTCCTCTTAAGGTACGACTTTAGCGAAGTTAGATCAGCAGTATAATCCTTGGCGTAGATAAGATCATAACTGTTATAGTATTCTTCCATCTTGTGATACAGATAGGAATTCATATCACCATCAGGTTGCAAGCGTAAGAAGTCTTTCGCGAATATGAAACCACCTGATTTGTTAATATGACCACCACCGGAACCGATTCCTTCTGTTAGATACCAGGCTAGTTCATTCGCCCGTATCTCTTTCACACAGCTACGTATGGATAACTTGTAATCTTTTCCTAAGCGGTTGTAGACAACACAAGTATCTATGGTGTCAACTTGCAAGGCAAAGTCACTAATGACGCCTAGTATATTTGGATCGCAGGGATTAGTCATGATTATTGAAAAACGATACGTATCAGAGTATAGAAAATTCGTTAGGGCATATCCTGCAAGTTGTAATTCATTCAGTGATATATTAGAATGAATAAGTCGGAAGATGGTTGTTTGATTATACTCTAAACTATCTCTCATATCCTTATCTGCCGGATGATAGATCTCAGAAAGCTGACTGGTATCCATATAGAGTCCATAATATAATGCGGTAGCAATATCGGGATGAGAGTTAACTGGAAAACCTTCCTCTTGTAGCATCTGCCACACGATTGTTGAACAACTACCGTAATTACTTTTTATGGTGGAAAGCTCGAAGGAATCGTTTATAGTTTGATGATGATCGATAACTGCGACATGGGAAGCGCCATTAAGAAGAGTCGTGTTTCCTGCACCGCATTGACAATCAACGGTTATTAGTAAATCCACTGCATCAATTTCTTTCACATAAGAAATTGGTATCTCTAGTTCTTTCATCATTAGAACAAGGTTGGATTTTGTTATCTGGTTTTTACCTGAGTAAACAAATCTACAAGGAATATCTTTTTCCTTAAAATAAGAATATAAGGCAAATCCACTGGCTAAAGAATCAGCATCTGGATTGTCATGACATTGAATAATAATATCTTTGTATGTAGTCAATTCGGATAATCGCATAAAATAACCATACCCTTTCTGTAGTCTGCAAACTTCGGACTGCAGGCACAAAGTTACGTGTGAAAGATTCATCTTACATTAGTCAAGATTGAAATATATGGAAACATTATATCATAGAAAGTATGTGAATGTAAATTATTGAAAATTTATAACTATAATGCGGTATAACTGGTGAAATGTATAAATATAGATTATAATTACTAAGATAGTATTAAAAAGGGGGGAGAAGCAAGAGTATGAAGAATAATAGGGCACGGTTATATAAGATATTACGACCAATATTTACAGTTTTATTCAAAGCATACTATAATCCTAAAATTATTAATAAAGAAGCCATACCTAAATATGGAGCAGCAGTTATAGCAGGAAACCATAAACATGCGCTCGATCCTCTATTAGTTGATATATGCACGAAAAGAGTTATGCATACCCTGGCAAAGAAAGAACTACATGATGGAAAGTTTGGATGGTTTTATCGAGCAATTGGGACGATACCTGTTGATTTGTATGCGAATAGAAACAAAGAAGCATTAGACTTAGCCATTCAACATCTAAATGAGGGTTGTTTGATTAATGTATCACCAGAGGCAAAGAGAAATTATACACAGGAGATAGTATTACCATTTAAGTTTGGGGCAGTTGCCATGGCCCAAAGAACTAAGAGTAAGATCATACCCTATTCAATCACTGGTGACTATAGATTTCGAAGTAAGAATTTGAAGATAACCTTTGGAGAACCAATGGATGTTACACAGATTTCAATAGAAGAAGCAAATATAGTTTTATTTACCACTGTAAAAGAATTAATTATTCATGCTAAGAAAGGAATCTAGATAATGAATAAAGAGATAAAGACTCCGTGGTATAAGTTTTCTGACGGGGTAAAAAAACATCTTGAATATCCTGATACGTCATTATATCAAATGGTTAAGGAATCTTGTGATAAACATCCGAAGCATATAAGTTACAACTATTTCGGTAATAAAAAGACATATGAACAATTTATAAATCAGATTGATCAGTGTGCAAAGGCATTTAAGAGTTTAGGAATTAAGTATAAGGACAAGGTTAGTATATGCATGCCGAATACACCAGAAGCAATGATTAGCTTCTATGCTTTAAATAAAATTGGAGCCATAGCGAATATGATTCATCCGCTATCTGCTGAGAATGAAATCAAATATTATTTAAATTTGGCACAGAGTGAATACGTCATTTGTATTGATCTTTCATTTAATAAGATAAATCACATAGCAAAACAAACAGCATTAAAAAAATGTATTGTTGTATCTGTAGGCGATTCAATGCCGTTACATATGAAGATGGTATACCAATTAACTAAGGGAAGAAAGATTAATTTAGAAGATAGTGATTTAATATTGAAATGGAATGATTTCTGTCAATTATATATAAATTGTACAGATGAAATTAAAGATACTTATATAAGCAACGAAATTGCAGCAATCTTATATAGCGGTGGAACTTCTGGATACCCTAAAGGAATTGCATTATCAAATCTTAATTTTAATGCACTTGCAATGCAAGGGCTAGAGGCTTGCCAGTGCCTAAAAGAACAGGATACAGTCTTGGCAATAATGCCAATCTTTCATGGGTTTGGTCTAGGCATATGCATTCATACCGTGCAATCTTTTGGTGGAACAAGTATTATATTACCTCAATTTAGTGCTAAGACCTATGACCGCTTATTGAGAAGATATAAGCCTAATATTATTGCAGGAGTGCCAACCTTATATGAAGCACTGCTTAAAAATAGTCGATTAGAGGGCGTGGATCTATCCTTTTTAAAATGTGCAATATCAGGAGGGGATTCTTTGTCAGTTAGTTTAAAGGTGAAAGTAGAAGAATTTCTTCAAAATCATAATTGCCACATTAAACTTAGAGAAGGATATGGGTTAACGGAATGTGTAACCGGGAGTTGTATGATGCCCTTGTCTTATTATAGAGAAGGAAGTGTAGGAATTCCTTATCCTGATACATATTACAAAATCGTTAGACCTGATACAGAGGAAGAATTACCGTATGGGGAAGAAGGGGAGATTGCTATAAGCGGGCCAACTGTAATGGTTGGATATGTGAATGAGGAAGAAGAAACGAGGAATACGCTTAGAAAACATAAAGACGGCTGTATATGGCTGCATACTGGAGACTTAGGATACATGGATGAAGATGGTTTTATCTATTTCAAACAACGACTAAAAAGAATGATTGTATCCTCAGGTTATTCCATTTACCCTCAATATATTGAAAATATCATTGATTCTCATCCAGATGTGTTAATGTCATGTGTCATTGGTATTGCTCATCCATATAAAACGCAAGTAGCAAAAGCATTTATTATGCTTCGAAACGGAGTAGAAGAATCAAAAGAACTATTAGAATCCATTAAGGGGTATTGTGAGGAAAACTTGGCTAAATATTCTTGGCCCTTTGAATATGAGGTACGAAAAGAGCTACCGAAGACATTGGTTGGTAAAATAGCTTATACAAAATTAGAAGAGGAGGAGAACAATGGTAAATAATAATTTATCAATTTTGCTTATCCATCCTGAGATATCTAGAACAAAGTATAATTTCGTCGGAGTTATAGAGAATGAATGCCTAGAGTTAGAATACATAGTAACAATATTAAAAGAAGAAGGACATCAAGTATATCTGTATGATGGACAGATTGAAACCATAGGAGTGCCACAAGCGCTAAAGAAATATAAACCAGATTTCGTATACATATGCGGTAGAACGAGACAAGAAAATTTTATGCTTGAATATTGTCGAGATACAAAGGCATTTAGCGAAGATATCATTACTGTAATTGGGGGGCTACATGCACAGTTATGTTATGAGAGGATGTACAAGGATTGTGTAGATTATATTCTCACTACTTTTGATATATTCAAACTTCTAGATATTATTAAGTATGCTATATTACAAGAGGATATTGATGTATCCAAATTAGAAGGTATCTGTTATAAGAGGGAAGGTCAATGGTTTAATAATAAAGCGCTTCCATTTGAGATAAAAGAACTTCCTCTACCAGATCGAACGTATTTTTATGAGCATCCTAGTAATTATAGATATCTGGCCTTAGAGCATGCTGCTTGGGTTCGAACGGCATATTGTTGTCCTTATCGTTGTAAATTCTGTCATAGAAACAAGATGAATGCGGGAAAGTATGTGACAAGAGATATTGAAGATGTGGTGAATGAGATAGAATCCATACAATCTGATAACATCTATATTGTTGATGATGATTTCCTTATTGATAAAGAACGATTAAGTAAGTTTTTGCAGTTAATAAAAGAGAAAAAGATAAAGAAGAACTATATTTGTTATGGTAGAGCTGATTTTATAGCGAATAACAGATCCATTATGGAAGACTTAAAGGAGATAGGCCTATATTACGTATTAGTTGGTTTAGAGGCAATCTATGATCAAACATTAGTTGATTATAACAAAAATTCAAATCTACAAAACAACGTGGAAACTATTTCCATATGCAACCAATTAGGAATTAACATTATGGGAATGTTTATCGTTGATTTTAATTTTACTCCGAAAGATTTTAATAATCTATATAGATGGATTAAGGAGAATCAATTAAAGCATGTTGCAATTTCAATATTTACTCCAGAATTTAATACAGAGGTATACGATGAGTTCAAAGATCGTTTGATTACGGATAACCCATCACACTGGGATTATCTACATCTGGTAGCTACACCGGTAAACATAAGCGTAAAGCGTTACTATTTTTGTTATTATAAATTATTAATAAAATTATTTATAAGAGCAAAGAGGCAGGGAGTGTACGATTTTATTGATTATGGATATTATATTAAGTCATTTATTAAGAATGTAATCAAATCGAAGAGGAGTAACGATGATCTATAAAGAAGATGAGACAGAAATTAAGAAAATAATACCTAGTAAATTGGAAACAGGCTTTCAACAATTTCTATATAAAACTATTGGAAAACATATTCCAAAGAGCATGACTCCAAATCAAATCACATTAATTGGAGCATTAGGTGGATTGTTTGGAGTGATTTGTGGATTCCTTGCTAAGATTACACCATACTTTTTGATTGGGACAATACTTGGTATCCTATGTCACTTAATCTGTGATGATTTAGATGGATATGTGGCAAGAACAAGAAATATGACATCGGCAGCAGGAGGTTTTTTCGATTTACTCACAGATATACTACACATTACATATTTAGTAATCGCATTGGCTTTTTCGGGTTATGTTAGTTTCGAGATAGCGATTTTTTTGGTACCAGTGTATGCATTAATCATATTTACTTCCATGAATTATATGCTGTATCTGAAGGAATTCTTATTCCCTAGATTAGGACCAATAGAAACCCATCTGTTTTTTAGTGTTATGTGTATAGGAAGTATATTTTTTAAAACAGATTCGTTGTTTTCGATGTATAAATGGGGCGTAAAATTTGGAGATGTTTTTCTAATAGTCGGTGGAATACCTATGTATTACGAGATGATTCGATTACAGATTCAATTATTTAGACGGTTGAGTGTAAAAGACAAAGGGGAAGAATAGAATGAAGGATAAATCTTTCACACGGCGATTTGGTGCCCAAAGTCAACAAGTTGCCTTGTACAAAGTCGCCAAACTTATGAAAGGGCATGGTGACTAATATGGAAAAGCAGGAATATGTATATATCGTATTAATTAAAGCACTTACAGGTCTAGGAAAGGTTGGTAGGAAAATAACCAAATATGATTATACCCATATCGCGTTATCTATGGATGAAAAACTAGATGATTTTATTACGTTTTCTAGAAAGAAACATTATTCTCCTTTTGAATCGGGGTATATGCATGAAACCCGTGATTGTTATATCTTTGGTAGTAATGAAAAGGTTAAGATAAAAGTTTTCAAACTACCTATAAAGAAGGAAAACTTAAAAAAAATCAATACCTATATAAAAAAAATAGAAAAAGATCCAGAATATATCTTTAATCTATATTCTATGCTTACTATGCCTATTATTAATGGATTTCGAATATATAAAGCTCATAATTGCATGTCTTTTATAGCGAAAATAATTGAATTATCACAAGTTGTTTCTATGGATAAAAGGTATTATAAATATACCATCAAGGATATGGACGAGTTATTAAGCAATTTTCTATATTATGAAGATTATATTAGGAAGTACAAAGATGATAACAAGAACTATATGGACAGAATAGGTGTTATAAAAAACATAAAGTTTTTTTGTATATTAAATGGAAAGTTATTATATAGAATGGTTAGAAAAGGAGGGAAGAGCCATGCAAGGTAATTTACCGGATATAAGAAGAGGTAAATTAAAAAGCTTATTAAATGAAAAGCAATATATTCGAGTGATGGAAGCGTCAAATGGTCTCTCTGGATTAATTGTAGAAAGAGCGAATAGGAATGGTAAAGAATATGATGCCATGTGGGTCAGTTCCTTATGTGATTCTATATTAAAGGGCAAACCAGACAATGAAGTCGTAGATTTTTCAAGTAGAGTAAAAACAATTGAAGAGATACTAGAAGTCACATCGAAACCAATCATTGTAGATGGGGATACGGGTGGTCATGTAGAGCATTTTGTTCATCACGTTAGAACCTTAGAGAGAATGGGTGTATCAGCTGTAATTATAGAAGATAAAAAAGGGTTAAAGCAGAATTCTCTATTAGGAAATGATACGGAACAAATATTAGAAGATAAACTAGTTTTTGCAAAAAAAATAACAAGAGGAAAAGAAGTTTTGCAAACACAGGAATTTTTAATATTTGCCCGTATAGAGAGTTTTATCGCAGATAAAAGTGTGGAAGAGGCACTTGACAGAGCAAAAACTTATGTTGATGCAGGAGCAGACGGAATAATGATTCATAGCTATAAAAGTGATGGGGAGGAAATTACTTCGTTTCTTACAAGGTTTAAGAAAGACTATCCAGATGTAATTGTAATCGTAGTACCAACTACATATTCAAAGTTTACGGAAACGCAGTTAAGTGAGTTGGGAGCTAATGTAATTATTTACGCAAATCATTTACTGAGAAGTGCATATCCTGCGATGTTAAGAACAGCAGAAAAGATATTAGAAGATGAATGTTGCGAGGAAGCAAGTAATGAGTATTGCTTATCAATGGAAGAAATATTGCAAGTAATTCGGGGGTAATATATATGATTAATCCAAAGGAATTTTATGATTGTTTAATAGAGCATCAACTTGATTTCTATACCGGAGTACCAGATTCCTTATTAAAAGAATTCTGTTCTTGTGTCAAAGAGAATACGTCAACAGATCGAAATATCATAGCCGCCAATGAAGGAAATGCCATTGCTTTAGCCAGTGGCTATCATATTGCCACTGGGAAGTTTGGTGTGGTATATATGCAAAACTCAGGAATAGGGAATGCTATTAACCCATTACTTTCCTTAGCAGATGAAGAGGTATATCAGATTCCGATGTTATTGATTATAGGTTTGAGAGGAGAACCGGGCGTACAGGATGAACCCCAACATGTAAAACAAGGAAAAGTAACGTTACCATTATTAGAGGCGTTGGGAATCGCGTATCGTATAGCAGATGATAACTATAAAGAAAACATTGCGTATTGCTATGAGTATATGAAACGAGCGCATAAACCTATAGCGCTTGTAATTAGAAGAGAAACCTTTAGTAAGTATAGATTAGGTTCAAAAGAAGATAGTGATTTGGAATTAAGTAGAGAAGCCGTGTTAGAAAACATAATAACAAATTTAACAGATGATGATTTTATCATATCTACTACAGGTAAGACTTCTAGAGAATTATTCGAACTACGAGAAAAATACAATATGGGACATAGCAACGATTTTCTTACAGTGGGGTCTATGGGACATGCTTCCTCCTTAGCACTTGGAATTAGCTTGTTTAGTGATAAGAATGTAATATGCGTCGATGGAGATGGTGCATTTATCATGCATATGGGTGGACTTGGTGTTGCAGTACAGAATGCCAATGCAAATTTTAAGTACATACTAATTAATAATGGTTGCCATGAATCGGTTGGTGGGCAAGAGACTATCGGATTTGAGATAGATGTGAAGCAAATACTAATTGGATTAGGCTTCAACAAGGTTTTCGAGATAAAGAGTAGGAAAGATTTAGTTGAGAATAAAAAGTGCTTAACAAGTAGGGAAAAGTTAGCCATGGTTATCTATACCAATGATAGGTCTAGAAATGATCTTGGGAGACCGACCACGACACCAATTGAAAACAAAGAGAGTTTTACACTAAAATTAAAGGGAGTTTAATCACTAATGAAAGCTATTATTTTTAATTCTGGTTTAGGTAGCCGTATGGGAGAGTTATCAAAAGAGAAACCCAAATGCATGCTTACACTATATAATGGGGAAACAATTTTTGAAAGACAAATTAGAATACTTAGTGAGTGTGGGATAAGAGAATTCATAATTACTACAGGTCCTTTTGAGGAACAATTAATTGAAGTAAGTAAAAGGTATCCAGCCTTAACCTTTGATTTTGTACCAAATAAAGAATATCTCAGTACGAATTATATTGTATCGATGAATAACATAAAACAAGTAATGGATGATGTGTTATTACTTCATGGGGATTTGGTGTTTAATAAGAAATTAATTCATAAGGTTCTTACAGACGAGAATCCTTCCCTTAGTTTATATAACGAAGAAAAAGAACTACCGGAAAAGGATTTCAAATGTAGGCTTGAACAGGGAAAATTAAAAGAAGTTTCGGTAGATTTATCTGATACAGAATGTTTCGCATTTCAGCCTTTGTATAAATTAGATAGGCGACAGATGAATGCCTGGCAGAGCGAGGTTTCTAATTTTGTTAATAAAGAGATTAAAGATGTGTATGCTGAAGATGCACTCAATGGGATTAGTGATCAGTTGAATATAGTAGCTATGTCCTATAAAGAGGATTATATTGATGAAATAGACAATGAAATGGATTACAACCGAGTATCGGAAGAAATTAAGAACTTTGATTATAGGGAACAAGATATTATGGAATCTGATAATTATATCAATTCTTTAGAGAAGGTATTGGTAACGTCAGAAAGTCATACTATCTTAGTGGTTGTTGGAAAAAGTTTGAGAGATAAGGTAGAAAAAGATTTATCATCCATATCAAAAAAGTTTGCGTTTTTTTCAGAGTTTAACTCAAATCCTAAGTATGAAGAGGTGCTTAATGGGGTAAGATTGCAAAAAGAACTTAATTGTAATCTATTAATATCCATTGGTGGAGGTAGTACAATGGATGTTGCAAAATGTATTAAACTTTTTTCGTCTTTAGATAATCTGTCAGATAATATTGAAAAAGAATTTCGATACAATACGATAAAACATGTAGCAATTCCTACATCGGCTGGAACAGGGAGTGAGTCTACGCAGATTGCGGTAATATATAAGGAGGGAATTAAATGGTCCGTAGATCATGGCTCTATCTTACCAGATGTGGCGATACTAGATCCTAATTTACTAAAATCAATACCTACGTATCACAAACAATCAACAGTACTAGATTCTCTATGTCAAGGGATAGAGACTTATTGGTCAAAGAAAGCAACAGATGAAAGTAGACGTTACTCAGAACAATGCATAAAACTTATTTTGAAGTCTTATAAAGCGTATTACGGTAATGATGAAGTAGCACTTAAAGATATGCTTAGGGCTTCTAATTATAGCGGAAAAGCAATTAATATAGCACGTACCACAGCTGCTCATGCAATGAGCTATAAGTTAACCAGTAATTATGGAATTAGTCACGGTCATGCGGTGGCTCTATGCATTATACCAATATGGGAGAGAATGAATCAAAAATCAAAAGATAACATGGACGTAGAACATATACTAAAAAGCCTTGCTATGGTTTTTAATACAATAGATATTGAAGAAAGTATAGAAGTTGTAAAAGGAATCATAACGGAATTTGCCTTACCTAAGGTTAGTATTAATGAAAACGAGATTATCGAATTGGTTAATGAGATCAATATGGATAGACTCAAGAATAATCCAGTTAATTTTTCGGAGGAAGAGTTGAAGGAATTGTATCGTGTAATGTGATTATGATTGGAAGTTATATATACTAAATGAATACCTAATTGCAGATTATCATACAGTTACTAGAGGGCATCATGAGAAACTTGCATCCGCTTTCTGTTCAGTTATACAATTTATTTATATCAAAAAGAGAACAAATGTTCTGTTAAAAGAATTTGCATTGCATTGATTATAATTGGTAATACTACTATGAATAACTCTTATATCAATTATAGATTAGATTAAGTGAAAAACGCTAGGTATGTCAGTTAAGAGCGTTGAAATTTGTATTCAATCAATATAGGTAATTGCGAAACTCTTCTCCGTGCATAAAACATATCTGTATTTTAAGGCTGTCTACTACAGTTTTCCTAGAATTGTATGACTTACACATACAATAAAGGACATTGTATGTGACGTAGACACAATTCATAAACTGTAATGACAGACATAAAACACATTGATATGTCTTTATGCACTACGAATAGTTTCGTAATTACCTAATTTAATCAATAATGCGAAAGGAAATATATTCATGAAATCAGTTTGGTCAGATCACAGCAATATGCCACAATTTCCTCAATTGCGTAAAAATATTAACACCGAGGTACTAATTGTCGGAGGTGGTATGTGTGGAATCTTATGTGCATACTTTTTAGAACAAAAAGGCATTGATTACGTCTTAGTGGAAGGAGAGAGAATCGGACAAGGGATAACCAAAAATACAACAGCTAAGATAACATCGCAACACGGATTAATCTATGATAAATTAATTAAGAATGCAGGGATAGAAAAAGCTAAGATGTATCTTCAGTCAAATGAGGAGGCATTAGCAAAGTACCGTGAGCTCTGCCAGAATATAAAGTGTGATTTTGAGCAAAAGGATGCGTATACGTATTCTCTTTCAGATAGAAAACAATTGGAAGATGAAGTTAAGGCTGTGAATGTTCTCGGTTTAAAGGCAGAATTAGTTGATAAATTACCCTTACCATTTGAAACCAAAGGTGCAATTAAAGTCGGAAATCAAGCACAATTTAATCCTCTTTTATTCCTATCAGAGATTGCGAAAGGGCTTAAGATTTATGAGAATACATTTATACGCGATATTAAAGATCATACAGCAATAGCGGATGATGTTAAGATAACGGCCAATAAAATTATCGTTGCTACACATTTTCCGTTAATTAATAAGCACGGAAGTTACTTTTTGAAGATGTATCAACATCGTTCCTATGTAATTGCACTTGAAAATGCACCAGAGGTTAATGGAATGTATGTAGATGAGGCCCAAAAGGGAATGTCTTTTCGTAATTATGAGGATTTATTATTAATTGGAGGAGGGGATCATCGTACTGGCAAGTCAGGTGGTAACTGGCAAGAACTTAGAGAGTTTGCGAAAAAGAATTATCCTAAAGCAACAGAAAAGTATGCTTGGGCAACACAGGATTGTATGAGCCTTGATGGAGTTCCTTATATCGGGCATTACTCCAAACAAACACCTCATATGTATGTTGCGACTGGTTTTAATAAATGGGGAATGACCTCTTCTATGGTTGCGGCTATGATTTTAAGTGATATGGTTAAGGGTAAGGATAACGAGTGGCGGCAGGTCTATTCACCACATCGAAGTATGCTAAAATCACAACTTTTCATGAATGGTGTTGAAGCTGTAAGCAATCTATTAACACCAACCATGAAACGCTGCCCGCATATGGGGTGTGCATTAAAGTGGAATAAGATCGAGCATACTTGGGATTGTCCTTGTCATGGGTCGCGGTTTGATAATAAGGGTCAGTTGATTGATAACCCTGCGAAAAACAATGCAAAGGTTTAACTGCTAACAACTCTAGACTATTGCGATAGTATGACAATATACTATTGCAATAGTTGTTTTGTTCCAAAACGTGGATATGGGAATCTTAGAATTAATAAAGTAAGTGATACAGAGGTCGATCTGTTAGAAGTGGGGAATTAAGTTAAGGTATTCGCTTTATCCTCTTTTGTAATATCTTCAAGTACTTGAATTAAGTCAGTTATTTCATAAATCTGCACATTTCGTTCTAGAATAGCATTCTTTAAATCGATGGACAATGTTTCAAATTGATGTTGCAATTTGGGATCTACGTATGACATATCAATACACCTCTTTTAATAAATTATTTTCTAAAAATAGTATGCGTAGGAATAAGTAAGTTATGCGGACCAATTGATTCTGGTCCCGAAACTAAGAAAAAAACTAAGGTAATTAATCTTATGCTCGAAATATATTAATAACCATATGTACTAAAATAGTTCGAGGATTATGTAATCCCCGAACTGTCTATAGTCTGACACAAGTGGAACCCCTACTCGTTATCATTATTCTTTAATAAAGAAGTAATAGTCTGCATTTTGAATAGTAACTGACATAGCTGGATTATCCAATTTTTTCCTGATGGAAATAATGATACGTCTAAATGCATTCCAGTAATCATCTTTATTAGGAACATCAATTGGACTTCTTACACAGGATATGACATATGCAGTATCGCCTAAGTTACATCCTCTAATCGTTCCACACACCAATGTTCTGACATCTATTAGAGCAGTTACATATATAGAGCTTTTGTTATACTCATCGTTTGCACTTTCTTCCCACAAATATGCAATAAATTCATCTGTATAATATTGAGTATTAATACCTAATACAGTAACAACATATCTCTCGGTTAACATAGCACCACTTTTTCTCTTTTTATTTATCCTATGATTCAAAATAGATACTTGTTACCACGGAGTAGAGTTTGCTTACTGACTTACTGTATGATATCTTTTCGTACAATCAACTTGTTATTCGGTAAACGGCATTATATAATAACAATATCTACTTCTAATAGCAAAGAAGTGGTGCTGTAGAACCCAGATAGAATTAAACAAGAAGAGGAGGAAGTATATGCAATATGAATTACAAGGAGATTCTCTACCTGTAGTAATCTGTCATTTAGATCCAGGAGAGAGAATGATTACGGAAAGAGGCTCAATGGCTTGGATGTCTCCTAACATGAAGATGGAGACAACATCAAATGGAGGTGTTGGAAAAGCATTAGGAAGAATGTTCGCAGGAGAAGCATTGTTCCAAAATATATACACTGCACAAGGCGGATCAGGAATGATTGCTTTCGCATCCAGTTTTCCAGGTTCCATCCGTGTATTTGATCTAGAACCGGGTAGAGATATTATTGTTCAAAAGTCTGCTTTTCTTGCATCGGAAGCTAGTGTAGAATTATCAGTACATTTTCGTAAGAAATTAGGTGCTGGTTTCTTTGGTGGAGAAGGTTTTATTATGCAACGTTTGTCTGGTAGAGGGAAAGCTTTCATCGAGATGGACGGTCATATGGTAGAATATAATTTAGGAGCAGGACAATCAATTGTCATTGATACAGGATACTTAGCTGCAATGGATGCAACTTGTTCGATGGATATTCAGACAGTTCCAGGAGTAAAGAATATGATATTCGGAGGAGAAGGAATCTTCAACACGGTTGTAACAGGTCCGGGAAGAGTAATCTTACAGACAATGCCAATTAGCAATGTAGCTGCATCATTAAGAGGATTTATGCCATCTTCATAAAAGCTCCTAATAAAAATTATAAAGAAGTTTAATTCTAGAGATGTCAATCGTATTTTAAGGAATAGAAAAAATAAATGATATGCCAGTAGAGTAACTGTAGATGTTGCTTCTACTGGCATTTTATGTAAAGTGAAATGTTGACTAGAAACTGTGCTGGTAATATAATACAGTAATAAAGCGTTTCATATAACTATTGTTTCACAGATTGGTCAGCATCTGAGTTTGAAACCATATTAACCAACACGACTCGTGGATTGGATTGCTTCTAAGAGGGAGGAAGTTAGATTATGACGAGAGCAAAACGATACATATCTTTTCTTACGTTACAGATGCGGATACATAAGAGTTTGCTTGTGTCCCTGTTTATTACACTTGCTGTTAGTCAGTTCGGAATTATTATATGGAAGCTACTAAGTGTTAGAAATCGGGGAAATACCACTGGTGGATTAAGTGGTATTCCGTATTTTTATTTTGAAATATTAGAACAGAGTAAAATTGGTTTTATATTTCTTCTAGTTATAGTAGTGGGATCATTAATTATGGGTAGTTATCAAAAAGTAGATCGGGAGTTATATCATGTGCCAATTCCATTTTCTATACAATTAGTATTGCAATATATATTTCATATTGTTATTGTATGTAGTCTTTGGATGTATGAATTTTTCATTATTATAATTGGAGCTTGTCTATATCAATTAATATTACCCATGAGTATGTTAGAACCTAACGTGATAGCCAATTCAATGGCTAAATCAATGCTTTTAAGGAGCCTTTATCCTGTTACCAATGCACCTAGAATGATTTGTCTATTGTGTGTACTTATTGTAATTGCGGTGATTATGACGGATTCATGGAGACAACATATGCAGGAAAGAAAGGATTTCTTTTTTTGTATGATGATACCGTTTTTTATACTGGCTTATTCGAATCTTATGAAAGGTGATTCTAATAATCCACAATTTATTACTTTGTGTAGTTTAGGATTAACACTTCTTGTTGTTATGTATTGGTGTACATCACTATGGTATCACGGGAGGAAGGGGAGAAGAATATGAAAAAGCTAATACCGTCTTGGCTAATCATTTTTCTAGTGGCAGTCTTGAGCTTTATTAGTCTATTAATGTATTCTAGTCGTGAGGTAAATTCAGCAAACGTCGGAGCTGAAGTATTCAAGGGAGATGCTTCCGACTTTAAAGATTTAGAGCTTTCTGTATGCTTATATGCTGGCGATAATGCTTTATATGAAGTTTCCATACCGTGTAACAATGTACAAGAGTCATCAGGAAAATATAAGAATTATGAGTGGAAGAAAAACCTGTATAATACAGAACCCAATAGCAGCCATGTATATATTATGTCATTTGGGAGGTTTAACCGGTTTACGCAGGAAACCATTAATACACATAACTTACCCCTTGCATTTGTTTTTTTAAACAATAAAACTTGGCTAGAAGAAGGAAAAGATCTAGACTTAAATCATTTTACTAATGTGGAATTTCCTTATCTTACTACAGATGATCCAGAATATTATCTTGAAAAGGACGAAGATACTGCGCAAGGAGATGATTCAAATAATAGTGATAGAATTGATACTTTTCAACAATTATGTATGTGTGTTGAAATAAATGGAAAAGAATATTTCACAATAAATAATGCTGGATTTAATGGACCATATGAAGGTAAGTCAGGAATCTTTGAAGTTTTATCACCTAAAGATGACAATACGAATTCCTATGATTCTTATATTAGATTACTATATGAAATGGCAATTAGTAGTGAAAGTTCGAGAAAAGTGCTTCAGTTGGTTTCGTGGGAGCAAGATAATACGTTAGGAATTGTCTATATAGAGAATGAGCGTGATTTGATGTTAGATGTCTATAGTTTAGATGATAACAAAGTAATTGCATCAGGTAAGCTTACTACATTGGATACACCTTATGAGAATATAATAGCCGATGAAGGGGCTTTTAATGCTTATACGAATAGTCATTATTTGAGTGTAATATATAAGGAGGAAGTTCAGGTATTTGATTATTATGAATACGGTGAAGGAGAACCAATAGCAGTGGGATCTTTTAAAAGCTGCAAAGAATTGATTCCTGAGTTAGCCTATTTATCCTATCCGATTGAGGTTTTTTTTGATGATAACGATATTTATTTTATTAGTGGTTATATAGATGATAAGAATGAAAAACTAAGTGATACAGTATTGTGTCTTATTAGACAAGATAATGGTAGGAATATAGCCTGTATGAAGTATAGGATTACAGTACCTTTCTATAAAATTGATAGAAAAAATGCTATCTTCTGTTCTTCTTACATAATGGACTGCCAGATTAAGAAAGGAGGCATTAATGTTAGAAACTAAGCAAATTGTGGTGCAGTATTTTCCGACATATGCCATACATAAGCTTTCGCTTTCAATCGATAAAGGTGAATTAATTGGATTATTTGGTAATAATGGTTCTGGAAAAACAAGTCTTCTAAGGGCGATTGGAGGGCTTATACCTATTAAAGAAGGAGAGATAGTATTAGACGGGGAAGAAATTACATATAAGAATATAGAGCGAATCGCTTACGGTGGAGTATCACATAAATTGCCAAATGTACTAACTACAAATCAACTTCTGGAGTTTTATCAGATGCAATACCCTAAGTTTAATATAGAACGATTTAAAGAACTACAGGAGCATTTTAAATTGCATGGTCGTAAGAAAGTTAAGCAGATGTCAAATGGAGAACGAATTCAGTTAGATACAGCACTAACGCTATCAAGAGGAGCAGATTATATATTACTAGATGAACCCTTTGTAGGAAGTGATTATTTTATTAAAGAAGAATTCTATCGGTTATTACTTAGTCAAATAGCGCCGGAAGAGACAGTGATATTCTCAACGCACCTAATAGATGATGTTAAGACTTTCATATCTAGAGCTTTAATTCTTGATGCAGGTAAATTAGTCGCTGATTATAAAGAACAGGAGCTAGAAGAGGGAGCGTTAATTGATTATCTAAGAACGACGAGTAGGTAGGTGTGAATGCAAAACTCTATACACAATCACAAGTATGTAAAACGGAGAAAAGAGTATGTATAAAAATTATAAGTACAAATTGAATATGCTCGAACCAGGGAGCAAGATATTAAAACTGCTTGGTATTCTGCTTGTTGGTGGATTACTTACGCATATTATTCAACAATATACGGTAAGAAACATATTATTAGTTATTGTAGGCATAATGTTAGCTACTTTGCTTATTCTTGTAGTTGTGGAACTACATCAAGACAAGGTGTTGAATGAACAGGCAATGCGTCTAGACTCAAAAATAGAAGCGGGAATTAAGAAAAAATCCTTTTCTCTCCATTATAATAAAGGTGAAATCTGGTGTGAACATTTGGATTCACTTGGGGATCATAAAAAGATTGTAATGAATAAATTTAATGAAGATTTGTTGGAACTTAAGAAAGTATCAGCACCATCTTTTATTGCGGTTAATCTTGATGAGACAATGGTTGACAGAGATATCTTAGAAATGGTTCTTTATTCTTATCGTGATCTGGATAAAGATTTGAAGAAAGTTGTATTTATAGGACTAAGCAGACGTAATGTCAGGCTAATGAAAAAAATAATAAGAGAGAGTGATAAAAAGATTACATACATAACAGGATGTATAAATGATTTTGAAAAAGCCAAAGAATGATTGGTATTATACTCTTTGTAGCCATCAAGATTGGTAAGTATATTTTGTTGATTTTAGACGGTTTCCGATAAAAACAGCACATACCTCTTCTTATGTATGTGCTGAATATTTATGTAAGTGTGTTATTAATCCACTATCTCAAACGTAAATACAACGGGGTTTACAATATTCAGTTCCAGCCTTTCGGCAAGGGGCTTGTCAGCGTGTTCAAGTGCGAAGGCTTTGCGTTCTTTATCGTACCCAGTACCGTTACAACTTCCGTTTTGCTCGTATAGCCGGAAGCGTTGCTCCTTGGTGAGCTGTTCTTCCATCGCTTTTAGGAATTTTTCTTCGCATTCGTCTCCTTTATATGTTTGAACAATGTCCTCAAACAAAGGTAATAACTCATCAGGAATTTCGTTTTTACGCATTCGCATAGTTTTCAGCATAGTTTTCATTTACATAAACCCTCCTCTTTAATATCCATCACAAGATAATATAAAATTAATCGGTATATGGTAAAATTAGTATATCATACTTCAAAAAAGATTGACAAAGATATTTTGTTAGGATAATATAAATTTCAAAATACATATACAAATATTTCAAAATATTGTATTTAAAGAGCTGGATGTCAGGGGAGGTATTATCAATATGAGGGTCATATATTATTTTAGTGGAACAGGGAATAGTTTATCTGTGGCAAAAGATATTGCAGATATCTTACCTAATACGGATTTGGTGCGAATAGACTTAACGAAATTGCAAAAGAGAGTATCTATCGAATCGTATGAACAAATAGGGATTGTATTTCCGGTTTATTCGTATCATATACCCAAATTAGTAGTTGAATTTTTGAAGACGCTACAATTTAATTCGAATCAATATGTATTTGGAATTGCTACATGTGGTGCGGTTGCAGGAGAAGCATTGAAAGATTTAAGAAACCTGATTAGAGGGCAGGGAGGCGAGTTGGCAGCAGAATTCAAAATGAATTTACCAGGGAATTGTATTATAGAGTATACAGCTTATCCGAATATAATACAGAAGCGTCTCATACAGAAGCAAGAAATTAGTGTGAACAAAATTATTGAAGCAGTGAAACATAACAAGAAAACATTGAAGATTAACGCTAGCCTATTTGCTAGGATATTTTCAAAAACAGCAGAGAAGAGATACCAATCCTATAGTGAAACAGCAAAACACTTTTGCTTAACTAACGGATGCACGCAATGTAGTACGTGTCAGAAAGTCTGTCCAGCCAATAATATTATGATACATAACGGAAGTCCTTCTTGGGGAGAAAACTGTGAAGCCTGTATGGCTTGTATTCAATGGTGTCCTGTCAATGCTATTCAATATGGGAAGAAAACTATTGCTAGAAAGAGATATCATCATCCAAAAGTAACCCTGGGACAAATGTAATTCTAAGTAGATTTTGGATTAGATTGGTAAGAATATAGAAATGAATTGTTCTTTTTCAAATAAATCATTACATTCCTTTTATTTTTATGAAGTTATGATATAATAAACTTTATAAAAATTATGTAAAGGTGAATGAAGAACATGAGACAAGGGTTTGATAACGAAAAATACTTGAAAATGCAATCAGAACATATTTTAGAGCGTATTGCGAAATTTGATAATAAACTATATCTAGAGTTTGGTGGAAAACTTTTTGATGACTATCATGCATCAAGAGTCCTTCCTGGTTTTGAGCCATCAAGTAAATTACAGATGTTAATGCAATTAAAGGATAAAGCTGAGATTTTATTCGTAATTAGTGCGGAAGATATTGAAAGAAACAAAATCCGTGGCGACTTAGGTATTACTTACGATATGGACGTACTCCGTCTAATTGATGAATATCGTCGTAAAGGATTATATGTTGGTAGTGTCGTTATATCACAATATTCAGGACAAACTAGTGCTAACGTATTCAAGGACAAGCTAGAGAAGAAAGATGTTACTGTATATTATCATTATAAAATTGATGGATATCCAAACAATGTGAAACATATCGTAAGTGAAGAAGGATACGGAAAGAACGATTATGTTAAGACCTCAAGACCACTTGTGGTTGTAACTGCTCCTGGCCCAGGTAGTGGTAAGATGGCAACTTGTTTATCACAGTTATACCATGAACATAAACATGGAGTGAACGCAGGATATGCTAAGTATGAAACTTTCCCAGTATGGAATCTTCCATTAAAACATCCGGTAAATCTAGCGTATGAAGCGGCAACGGTAGATCTTAATGATGTGAATATGATTGACCCATTCCATCTTGACGCATATGGTGAAACAACCGTTAATTACAATCGTGATGTGGAGATATTCCCAGTCGTGAATGCTATGTTTGAGTTGATATATGGTGAAAGCCCATATAAATCCCCTACAGACATGGGTGTTAACATGGCAGGAAAATGTATCTTTGATGATGAAGCTTGTCGTGAAGCATCAAACCAAGAAATTATCAGAAGATACTATGAGACTTTGAATAAAATTGCTACTGATAGCGCAACAAAAGATGAATTATACAAAGTAGAATTATTAATGAATCAAGCCAAGATTACATTAGAAGATCGAAAAGTCGTTGGTTCTGCTAACAATAGAATGGAAGAAACTGGTGATGATGCAGTTGCTATGGAATTACTTGATGGAACAATTGTTACTGGTAAAACATCAGATCTATTGGGACCATCAGCAGCGGTATTATTGAATGCAGTAAAATACCTTGCAGAAATTGATGATGATGTTCATATCATCGCACCAAGTGCTATCGAACCAATCCAAAGATTAAAGGTAGAATATCTAGGAAGTAAGAATCCAAGACTTCATACAGATGAAGTTTTAATCGCATTATCAAGTAGTGCTTCAGCAGATGAGAATGCAGCAAAAGCCTTGAATGTATTGAAGAATCTACGTGGAGCACAAGCACATTCGACTGTTAGATTAACAAAAGTTGATCTTGATAGCTTTAAGAAGTTAGGAGTTCAAGTAACAATGGACAGTAAATCTTCTCAAAGCGTATTAATTGATAATCACTAGAATGCAATATGTCTAGTTGAATAACTAGAACAAAATAGAACCTACAGGAAGACGCCAAGTGTATTGGGCATTCTGTAGGTTCTATTTAGTTACAAATTAATTATATTATACAATATATGTTTTTATGTGTGCTCAGCTTGGAGGAAATATTTCTTATTCGCTTCTCTTTTCTGAAAGGAATAATCCAACTAAGGTTAATACGATGCCGGATATGGTAACCAATGTTATCGCCTCATGAAGTATGAGCGCAGAAGTAATAGCAGTAATAACAGGAACCCCATATATGTACACACTTGTTTTTACTGTGCCAAGATGACGAACAGCATAGTTCCAAGTAACAAAGCATAATGCACATGCGCCAATACCTAAGAAAATAAAATTCAATACGTTAGTCCAATTCATAAAGGGCTCTAGTGTAATATGGAAATCCATTATAAATAGAAATGGAATCATAAAGAGTATTCCATAGAAGAAAATTCTTCTTGTAGTTTGTATCATATTATATTCAAAGGAACTAAGCTTTTTAGTAATGATAGAATAAAATGCCCACAAGATAGCAGCACCAATTGCAAGTAAATCACCAAGAGGATTAATGGCAAAAGAGGTCTCGCTTTTAAAACTAATGAGACAGATACCAGCTAAAGCAATCCCAAAACCGATAAAAAACCGAATATGAGGTTTTTCTTCTTTAAGAAGAAGGAACCCTAGGATTGCAGTAAAGAAAGGTGCTATAGAAACAACAACACCAACATTAGAAGCAAGGGTATAGGTTAATGCAATGTTTTCAAAAAGATAGTAAAGGGTTACACCACATAAACCTGCAGCGGCAAAATATATTTCTTGCTTTTTATTGGTAATGTGAAGTCGTTTAGGATAAGCAATCCAGAGTGCTATATATCCGATAATAAAACGGATGAAGAGGATCTCAACAGGTGAGAAGCTTCTTAATAGAACTTTGGTTGATATGAAAGTGGTACCCCATATGATAATGGTAAAGATGCAAGCAAGATGTCCCCTTGTCTGGTGATTATCTAGTGTAGTGCTGTTGTTCATGATTAGTCTCCTTTATATGCGATATTGCAGTACCAGTGAATATTCGCTGGTACTGCTTTGGTGTTATACCAATGATTTTTCTTGTAAGATATTACACGCAAAATATATAATTATAGTAAAATAATAATTGACTTTAGTCAATGACAGACATATAATGATACAAATACAATCCCTATAAAGAAACTATGAAATGTAGAGTAAATAATAACTAAAAGCAAGAGTTTATGATAGTAATTATATAAATCGAAGAGGAGTGATGGAATGAAAGAAGATTTACTTCTAGAAGAGGTAATAAAGGATTTTAAATGGCTTCATGAGAACCCTGAATTAGCGTATCAAGAATATAAAACAACGGAGTATATAAAGGAACGACTGAAGAAAGAAAATGTTACAATTATTGATGTACCATTAGAAACTGGTTTAGTTGCTCAGGTTAAAGGAAGTCAAGATGGACCTGTAATTGCATTACGATGTGATATTGATGCATTGCCAATTGAGGAGGAGTCTGGATTATCCTATTCATCAAAGAAACCTGGACTTATGCATGCATGTGGACATGATTTTCATACAGCGGTTATGCTTGGTGTAGCGAAGGTGTTGAACTTACATAAGGAAGAATTAAAAGGAACGGTTAAGATTATATTCCAGCCAGCGGAAGAGGCACCAGGAGGTGCTTATAAAATCCTAGAGACGCCTGTATTAGACGATGTGAAACTGATTTGGGGAATTCATACGGCACCAGGGATTCCAGTAGGTACGTTTGCCATAAGTGAGGGTGCTGTGATGGCAGCAGTTGATCGATTTGAAATCAGGGTACACGGGACAGGTACACATGCGGCACATCCTGAGGAAGGGATTGATCCAATTGTTGTTATGTCAGCTATTGTCCAATCCGTTCAGACAATTGTAAGTAGGAATATGAATCCATTTCATTCTACTTTAGTAAGCATAACAAGAATTGAGAGCGGTAACACCTGGAATGTTATCCCTGAGAAGGGATTCATGGAAGGAACGGTTCGTACCTTAGATGCCCAGGATCGAAAACAGATACAAACAAGATTATCTGATTTGGTAAGTGGAATTGCAAGGAGTTATGGTGCAGAAGCCGAACTTACTTGGTACGCTGGTCCACCGGCTGTATATAATGAAGCTTCCTTATGTGAATTCGCTAGAGAAGTTGCAGTTAAGTTAGGGGCAAAGGTATCAGAAGTAGAGAAGTCCTTAGGTGGAGAAGATTTTAGTTTATATCAAGAGACAATACCTGGGGCGTATCTTAAGATTGGTACGGGTGGGGTACATCCGATACATCACCCAGCATTTATAGCTGATCCAGAAGCACTTGTACCTACTGTAAAATATATAGTTGAGTTATCTAAAGAAAGTTTGAATCGATACAAGTAGGGAAGCAGTTTGCAATTGTACGATTTATTGTATAATATAAGAAGTAGAAAGGTAGGAGAATAACATGAAAAAAAGATGGAAGAAAATAGTTGGAACACTATTAACCGTAGCGTTAGTAGGATCTCTCACGGCATGTGGGGCAAAAAAGAATGATAATGGAGTAACTAAGGGAGAAAATAGTGCAGCCAGTGATGTTGTAACCATTGGTATTTCTGATACAATCGGTTCATTAAATCCATTATTAATGGATGGAACAGAAGTTGTTAAGTACGCGACTTCATTTGAGTTCTTACCATTAGTTGAATTGAATAAGAATATGGAATTCGAAGGACAGATAGCAAGTGAGATTACAACGAAAGATAATAAAACATTTACAATTAAGATTGATCCTAATGCAGTATGGTCAGATAAGGAACCAATTACTTCAAAGGATGTGCTTTTTAGTTTTCTATGCTGGGCTAGTCCAGAGATCGGTAGCACAGGTATGTCAATCTACAATATAGAAGGTACAGGAGATGATGGCTTCGTAGAAGCTGGATCTGATAGTATTAGTGGTGTAGTTGCAGTAGATGATAAGACAGTTCAGATTACCACAAAGACAGAGATGGCATTGTCAACTTTTCAAAATATCTATGGAAGATATATTCTAATCATGCCAGAGCATATTCTTGGAGATGTACCAAAAGATCAGATGCTTACTAACGAATGGTTTAATGCACCAACTGTAGTAAGTGGACCATATATCGTTAAGGAATTTGATTTAAATCATTATGTAACCTATGAAGCAAATGAGAACTATTTCAAAGGTGCTCCTAAGATTAAGAACCTTTCAATCAAGGTTGTAACTCCAAGTCAATTATTAACAGGACTTCAATCAGGAGAAATCGATTTAGTACAACAAACAATGGGAAATATTCTTCAAGAAGACTTTGAAAGTGTTAAAAAACTTGATAATATAACAGTATATGATGGTACACCAGTTACTACACAATCAATCTTCTTCAATACGGAAAAAGTTACGAATGTGAAAGTCCGTCAAGCGTTCTTATATGGAATGGATAGAAATATTATCTTACAAGAATTCTTAAAAGGTAAAGGTGAAATCGTTGATGGTTTCCTTGCAAGTGCAGGTCCTTTCTTTGATCCAAGTATTGTTCCAGTAGCCTATGATAAGGATAAAGCGGTACAATTACTAGAAGAAGCGAAAGCAGAAGGCTGGGATCCATCTACAGAATATAATTTCTATGTAAACAGTGGAGATACAACATTTACGCAAGTAGCAAGTTATCTTGCAGCACAGTTTGCTGAAATCGGATTAAAGATTAAGGTTAATACGGTAGACCTATCAACCTTAATGACAGTTGCAGGTAGTGGAGATTTCGATCTATTAGCAGTACAATACTCATATATACCAGTTGATATATTTACAGATGCGAATTGGTTATTATCAGCAGGTGGCTGGACTAGATATCAAAATGATGAGGTAACTAAGGCGTTAATGGATACACAAGTGACAACAGATACGGATAAGATTAGAGAATCCTATCGAATCGTTGATAGTGTGGTTCAAACAGAAGTACCAATGATTAATGCGTACGTAATTAGCGGTTTAGGTGCAAAGAGCAATCGTTTACAAAATGCTACTCCAGATGTATATGGTACATTCCTAAATGTACAAGATTGGGAGATTAAGTAGAGAAAGCGAGGGCAGAGTTAGATGCCATTATTACAGGTCAAAGATTTAGAAGTTGCGTTCGAAAAAGAACATGAAGAGCTCGTGTTTGTTGATAAGGTTAATTTCCATGTAGATGAAGGTGAAATCCTTTGTATAGTTGGAGAATCAGGCTGTGGAAAAAGTGTGACAGCATTATCAATCATGGGATTGCTAGGACAGCAGGGGCGTGTAAAAAGTGGTGAAGTTCTGTTCAATGGAAGAGATTTATTAAAACTGAAAGAAAAAGAACTAGATCAGATACGTGGTAATGAGATTGCAATGGTATTTCAAGATGTTATGAATTGCCTTAATCCAAGCTTCACAGTGGGTAACCAGATGGCGGAAGCAATTCGTATTCATCTAGGGTATGATAAGAAAAAAACAAAAGAGCATGCGATACAACTTCTTGAGAAAGTTGGGTTACCAGATGCGAAAGCGGTAATGAAGAAATACCCCCATATGTTGTCTGGGGGTATGAGACAAAGAGTTATGATTGCAATGGCACTGATTTGTCGTCCTAAGTTACTAATTGCAGATGAACCAACCACAGCTCTTGATGTTACAATACAGTTACAGATTATGAAACTCCTCCTTGAACTTAGGGATGAATACCACATGTCAATTCTATTAATTACACACGATATCGGCGTAGTTGCAGAGGAAGCAGACCGAGTTGTTGTTATGTATGCGGGGCAGTGTGTAGAAGAAACAGATGTGAATAGTCTTTTCAAAAAGCCTGCGCATCCTTATACAGAAGCATTATTACAATCTGTTCCGACAATCTATGGCGATCCTACTAGAAAGTTAAAATCTATTCCAGGCACAGTGCCTGAGAATTATCAAGAACTAGAGGGATGTCGATTTGCGGACCGTTGTAGTTATGCTACTAAGGAATGTTATACAAAACAAGAATATCATGAGGTTGAGCCAGGACACTTGGTACGCTGTTGGAAGGAGTTGCTAAACAATGACAAACAATAAGAAACCTATTGTAGTGGTGGAAGGCCTTCGTAAGTACTACCCCGTTGGTAATTCAAATAAATCAAGAGCAAAGCAGATGGTGCATGCAGTAGATGATGTAAGCTTTGAGATAGCAGAAGGGGAAACCCTTGGGATTGTAGGAGAGTCTGGTTGTGGGAAATCAACCATTGGACGCCAGATTATGGCATTAGAGAGGCCAAGTGCGGGTAAGATTTGGTATGATGGTCAAGACATAACAGCCATGTCAGAAAGTCAATTACGTGGAATACGTACCGAATTCCAAATGATTTTTCAAGATACCAACTCATCCTTGAATCCTAGAAAGCAAATCTATGATATCCTAGCAACACCAATGCTTTATCATAAGGTAGCTACTAAAGAAAATGTGAAACAAGAAGTGGAACGATTATTAGATATGGTTGGTCTTGCGAAAAGTTCATTGAATAAATTCCCCCATGAATTCTCAGGTGGACAAAGACAAAGGATCGGTATTGCAAGAGCATTATCACTTAAACCAAGATTACTTGTCTGTGATGAGCCAGTAAGTGCACTAGATGTATCGGTTCAAGCACAGATTCTTAATTTACTTACAAGTTTACAAGAAGAGATGAATCTAACTTATGTATTTATTGGACATGGTTTGGGTGCTGTACGTTATATCAGTACGAGAATTGCAGTTATGTATCTTGGTAAGATTGTGGAGATAGCAGACGCAAAGGATCTGTTTGAGAATCCGCAACATCCGTATACGAAAGCACTTGTAGATGCTTCACCAATTCCAGATCCTAATCTTCGTGACCGATCAAGGATTGTGATTAGCGGAGAGATACCATCTCCAGTGAATCCACCTAGTGGATGTCGATATCATCCGAGATGTCCTTATGCAAAAGAGGAATGTAAGAAGGTGGATATGGAATTACAGGTAGTAGATAATTCAAGTAGTCATCTATGTGCTTGTCCATTTTATGCAACAAACTTAGCAAAGGAGGAATAACGCATGTGGAAATACATTCTAAAGCGAATAGCAGCTGCAATACCAGTGCTCATTGGTATTACCATAATTGATTATCTTATTATGAGCCGTGCGGGAAGTCCTCTAGCTATGATGCATGGACCAAAGATTTCTGAAAGTGCCATTGAGGTTAAGGCAGCTATGTTAGGCTTAGATAAACCAATTTATCTACAGTATTTTGACTGGTTAAAACAAGTGTTATCTGGAAACCTGGGGTATTCTATTAAGAGTTATCAGTCTGTTACTAGTATTATAGGAAGTCATATTGGTTCTACACTACTTCTTATGGGAACATCCTTACTTGTTGGTCTTGTTATTGCTATACCAGCAGGGATTTATAGTGCAATACATCGTTATAAGAAAAGAGATTATACACTTGTTACACTTTCTTTCCTTGGAACAAGTATACCAAGCTTCTTTCTAGCACTTATCTTCATCTATTTGTTCACCGTAAAACTTGGTTGGCTTCCATCTAGTGGAATGATTACACAAGGTACTGGGGGCGATTTTTTAGATGTTGTGAAACATATGATTATGCCAGTATCGGTACTTGCTGTATCTATAGCTGGAACTAATATTCGATATGTGCGCAGTGCTATGTTAGAAGTTTTACAACAAGATTATCTTAGAACGGCTAAAGCAAAAGGGATTGGAAGATTTTTAGTTATTAATAAGCATGCACTAAGAAATGCCATGCTTCCTGTTGTAACCGTTATCGGAATGCAGATACCAGTGTTGTTTGGTGGAGCCGTTATTGTAGAGCAGATGTTTAGTTGGCCTGGACTTGGATTGATTACGATGAATGCAATTACAAGTAGAGACTATCCTGTTATTATGGGAGTATGTTTACTAACTGCAGTAGTTGTTTTATTAGCCAACTTAATAACGGATGTAATCTATGCAATCGTGGATCCCACCATTCAGTATAGGTAGAAGGAGTTGACATATGGAACATAAGGGAAACATGCAAAGAGTCACAAAAAGATTTATGAAACATAAACTAGCAGTAGTTAGTTTGATTTTTTTACTAATTATGATAGTCTTAGCTATCTTAGCTCCAGTGATTGCGCCGTATAATCCAAACCAAGTTAGTGGTGGATTTTCGAAACCACCATCGATGGATCACCTTTTAGGAACGGATCAAATAGGTAGGGATATGTTAAGCCGATTATTATATGCAATGAGAATATCGTTGTTCGTGGGTGCAGCAGCCACAGTTATATCAACAGCGATAGGAGTTATACTAGGATTGTTATCTGGTTTCATTGGTGGAGTAGTTGATAGTATCATTATGAGAATCACAGACATGGTAATGTCTTTTCCATACATCTTATTAGTATTAGTTGCAGCAGCAGTATTTGAACCAGGATTATGGAGCATCGTACTTATATTAGGCTTTGTAGACTGGCCTGGAGTAGCGAGATTAGTACGTGGCAATGTATTATCGATACGAGAGATGAACTATATTAAAGCAGATATTGCGGCAGGTATGCCAAAGCGCTTTATATTATTTTCAGAGATATTACCTAATACCATAGCACCTGTGTTTGTTTATGCTACACAAGTATTTGCAATATCTATCTTAGATGAAGCTGCACTTAGCTTTTTGGGAATGGGTGTTCAGCCGCCAACCGCCAGCTTAGGTAATATATTAAATGGAGCAGAATCTATTACCGTACTTACAAGTAAATTCTGGTTATGGGTTCCAGCTGGAGTACTAATTGTTTTGTTGGTAATCAGTATTAATTTTGTCGGGGATGCACTTCGAGACGCATTGGATTCATCGGTTTAACCAGTTGCTACTATGCTAGCGTACTATGACTAAAAAACGATAGCGAAACATCTTTTGTACACACTTGGAAGTATTTAGGTGTGTAGCATGTTTTGTGTTATAGTACGCCAGCAAAGAAGCTATGATAATATATATGAGTTTTGCACCAAGAATGAGGAGGGATGTGTATGAAGAATTATTTGTATTATCAGACATCCGAATATGATTGTGGGCCTACCACGTTGTGTAATGCAATGAGATATTTATATAGAAGAGAAGAAATATCACCAGAATTGTTAAAAGCAATATTCATGTATACCTTAGATGCCTATAACGAGAAGGGTGAAGTTGGTAGACATGGAACCTCTAGAATGGCGATGGAGTTCTTATCCAGTTGGTTTAATCAATTTGGGAAGAGCAAGAATTTCCCGATTCATTCAGAATTCCTTGTAGATAATCAAGTGTACATAGGACAAAATAGTAGAATTACAAGTTGTCTTCAACAAAAAGGAGTAGTGGTTGTCCGCATCTTACTTGAAGGCGATGGACATTATGTATTATTAACCGGATTACATGGCGGAATGGTTGGTATATTTGATCCCTATGATATGTCAGACGATAGAGATTTAGCTTTCCCAGGGGTTAAAATAGTTGGAGATAAACCCAAGAAGAGAAATCGTTTAGTAAGACCTGAGATTATGAATTCGGAGTTGGAACGCTCCTATTCCTTAGGTGCCTTCAACGCACGAGAAGCGATGCTCATCTATAATACCGATACAAGAGAGACGCCAGATAAAACCATTGAATATATGATTTAGTACACTATAATAGTGGCTAATTATAGACTATAATGTGGATTTATGGAAAGTAAGTCTTCATTTCACTTGCCAATAAGTATAAAATGTGATATTCTGGCTTTACTATAACGTTTTAATAAAAGAAAATCAGGCAGGTGAAGGTATGGCGAATATTACAATTAAAGATGTTGCAAAAGAAGCAGGGGTTTCGATAGGAACAGTTTCTAATGCTTTGAACGGTAATAGATATATTAATCCTGATACTAAGCAAAGGGTTATGGACGCAGTTAAAAAACTAAATTATGTTCCTAATTTAAATGGTAGATACTTAAAGGCTGGAGCTACAAAGAATCTTGGTTTTTTTACTAATAGTATATCAGGCCCTTACTTTTGCAATTTAATGGATTATATGTGTAGAGAATGTGAGCGCAGAGGATATAATCTTAATGTTTTTATAACAAAGGATTCTTCTGTTATTATGGGGAATATTCTAGGTAAGAATCTAGATGGTGTCCTGATATATGAAGACACAACGATTAAGGAAAATGAAATTCGCATTTTTGAAAAGGAAGGAATAAAAGTAGTCTTTCTTGACCGTGAAGTAAGTAAGCAAGGAGTATCGAGCATATTATTCGATTCTTATAAGGCAGGATACGAGGCTACAAAGCACCTTATTAATTTGGGGCATAAAAAGATCGCTTTTATTGAATGTGTTGATGAAGTAACAGATAGTTTACGTCGTAAAGAGGGCTACAAGGCTGCCTTGCGAGAATGTAATTTGCCAGTAGAAGAGAAGTTTATCTTAAAGGGAGCTTTTGAAGAGGAATATACATACAATACGATAAAGACTATATTGAAATTCCATTCATCGGATCTTCCAGATGCTTTCTTAGCCGGTAATGATTTAAGTGCTATTGGTTGTATTAAAGCATTACAATCAGATGGCTTTCAAGTGCCGGAAGACTTCAGCGTTATGGGATTTGATGATATTGACATCGCGCAATATTTTACCCCAAGTTTAACAACAGTAAGAAACCCTATTGCTAGGCAAGGAACACTAGCTATTGATACTCTAGTTGATATGATTGAAGAGAAAGAACAAGGAACAATTGTTAAATTAGAAGGTAATTTGATCATAAGAAATTCCTGTACAAGAAAGAAATAGTTGTAATAAACGAAAAGTGAGAGCAAAGAATATGTGTAATAGTATTCTTTGCTCTATTTTTATGCTAAAAATCTATATTATTTTTTTGTCTTGTATAAAAACGTTATTATAAAGGCAGTAAAGCGCATGATTTAGCTGAAAATAATACAATCAATCCTGATAAATAGAATAATTGGTGTACAATTTTACTAAAAAATAAAAATAATACATTGAAAGATTAAAAATTATGTGATATATTAATGATAATTAAAACGTTTTAATACTCAACATAAAAACAGTAAAAAATTTTAAGGGAAGTGTACTTAGAAAATTAAATAAGGTGACTAGGAGGAGAAAATGAAAAAGAAAAAGTTGTTAGAGCGGGGGTTTGCTTTACTTTTGAGTTTGGCAATAAGCATGAACACGGGAGGTATTGCAAATAATCTTAGTGGAATGAATGCAGTAAAAGCAGATGGAATAGATAATAAAATTACATTTGCTGATTTTGAATTACCTTTTAATGGTCTTTCTTCAGGAAATCAATTAGTTTCGGATGATGAAAGGCAAACTGTTTTAAAATACGTAACGACAAGTGGTGGAGGAAGTGATGAGGTAACAATCAAAGGCGTGGATCAAGTGCCTGTGGATATTACTGGTATGACAAAGCTTGTTATAACAATAAAAGACACACAAGGAAGTAATACAATACGTGTTAACGTTGATAACAAGGGAGAACAATGGTCAAATGATAGTACAGTTCCAGGAGAATGGTGTGAAATAGAAATGCCTCTTAACAAGTGGGGGATTACAAGTGGTCAGATTTCACAAATTAAAATATATGAGTGGAATAAAGGATCGTACTTTATTGATGATATCTATTTCTCTAATGATGATGGAACTAGTAAGATAGTATTCCAAGACTTCGAAAAGGCATTAGGAATTAATAACCCATCTGTTAACAGGATAACAGCGCAGGAAAAGAAATCTGGAGACACCTCTTTGTTGTATCAAAAAACAGAAGGAGATATTCAAATTACGCATCCAGGTGCTGAAGGGGTAGATGCTTCTGGTAAAGAAAATCTAATCATCTGGATTAAAGATACCAATGGAGATAACAATTTTGAACTACAATTAACAGATGCCAATGGTGGTACTTCAAAATCGGGATATTGGACAACTACAAACGCAGTTAAGAATCAATGGGTACCAATTGTTGTACCTATGACAGAACTAACAGCAGGTGACTCCACACTAGATATATCAAAAATTGTTAAGGTTAAGATATGGGAGTTTAACAATGGAGAATACTACATAGATGATATATATTTCTCTGATGTCATTCCACCTAACATGCCTGAATTTAGTCGTGAAGAAGGTAATTATAGCGAGGCTTTTGAATTGGTTCTTTCGGCAGAAAGCGGAGCAGATATTTATTATACAACAGATGGTACTACACCAACAGAAAGTTCTTCCATATATACGGAGGCAATCTCTATCACAGCTACGACTACTGTTAAAGCGATGGCGGTAAGAGACGGGGAAAGCAGTGCGATAACAGCAGCAGTTTATGTTATAAGACCTAGTGAATTACCTACTAAAACTGTTTTACATAGCTTTGAACAAGAACCTACGGTATTAGTTAATGCGACGGTAACTTCGGAAGATAAATATACTGGAGAGAAGTCGGCAGCATATGTAGTAGGTAGTTCGGGAAGCCCTAATGAAGATTCAAGTTTCTATGTAGAGGCAGATATTAGCTTGAATTGTAAATACTATGATTATTTTGTCTTTTGGTTAAAGGATACACAAGGGAATAATAATGTAATGTTACAATTTGTTGATGAAGATAATAACGCGACAAATTGGGCTTGGTATGATAATGCCGCTTCTGCAAGTGGTAAATCAGTGAAAAACCAATGGACAGAATATGCAATTCCTATGTCGAAGATTGAACAAAAGGAAAGAGTGGATTTAACTAGAATCAAAGGAGTACGTATTGGACAATGGAATGCAGGTACTTATTATATTGATGATATGTGTTTTTCGAATACATTAGCACCTAAAACACCTGTTGCGAATTATAATTCTGGAACTTATGAACAGTTAACAGATATTACGCTTACAACAACGAACACAGATTGTCAAATCTACTACACGACAGATGGAACGCAACCAACCCTAGATTCGACAATCTACACAGCACCATTTGCAGTGACAAAAGATACGACTTTAAAAGCAATTACGGCAAGAAGTGCAGATGATTTTAGTGGTGTTGCAACGTATAACTATAGAATTAAAGCAATGCCTGAGAATGGTGATGTTACGTTTCATACCTTTGAGAATGGAGTAAGCCAGATTCAGAACGCATATGGTGTTCGATATGCACTAAAACAAGATGCAATAGAAGGTGGTTATTCTTTAGAATGTGATATGTACACTGTTTCTGGAAATCCTTCAGAAAAAGTTAGAAGTGTATTCTTAAAACTTGAAGATGAAAAAACGGTGGATATAAGAAAATCGAATTACTTAACATTCTATGTGAAAGATCTTCAAGGCTACAACCTACCAACTGTGATATTGAAGGATAAGTTTGGGACGGTAGTAACAAGCAAGGTAGCGGGAACCACTGTATATGGAGAATGGACAAAGTGTTATGTATATCTTGATGATCTGGATAGCAAAAAGGAGTTAGATAGAGCCTATATCAGTGAAGTTGGTCTTGGATTCAACAATACAGGGACTTATCTGATAGATAGTGTCTCGTTTGTGGAATATGTCTACGGAAACGATAATGAAGTAACAACTGACGATGTTGTTGCAAATGCAGCAACGGATAAAGAGTATGTTGGTTCTTGTTCAACAGAATTATTTAGCAAAGATGGAGCTGCTATTTATTACACAACAAATGGTAAGGAGCCTACAAAGAATAGCAATCTGTATACAAAGGCAATTACATTAACAAAGACAACAACAATTAAAGCGATTTCTGTGAAAGGTGACGTAACAGGACCGATAAGTGAATTTACTTATGTGGTTAAACCAGGGAATGTTGTTATTACTCACGGAGCTGCTGGAACATATGATGAGTTTGCTGTTGTAGAGTTGGTATCATCATCGGGAGCAAACATCTATTATACGCTAGATGGTTCTGAGCCAGATAAAACAAAATTGTTATATAAGAAAGCGTTTCGAGTTGATAAGAATACTACTTTGAAAGCTGTGTCTTATGGCTTGGATGGCAGTGTGAGTGGAATTGAATCCTGGGAATATGCTATTAATAAGAAAGAAGTTACCCCTCCAGAAGAAAATCCGATTGTAGTTTCGAATTTCTTAATGACTGATGGCAAAGTAATTCGAGATAATTTTGGTAAAGGTGATGAAGTTATTCTACGAGGAACGAATGCAGGTGGTTGGCTCGTTACTGAGAATTGGCAGTGTCCAGTTGATGCCGTAGATATGGTTACGATATTAGAAACATTTACAGAGCGTTTTGGTGCAAAGGTAGCCAATGAATTGATATCTCTATATCAGAATCATTGGTGGACAGAGAAAGATTTTGATTTGGCTAAAGCAGAAGGCGTGAATGTACTTCGTTTACCGATAACATATTTTGAGATGGCTAACACAGATGGATCATTAAAAGAAGATGCATTTGAACGTCTTGATTGGTTTATTAAACAAGCGAAGAAACGAGACCTTTATGTGATGATTGACATGCACGGAGCATTCGGTTCCCAAAACGGTAAAGATCATTCAGGAGATACTACAATTGCCGATGTAGGCAGGTTCTATGGTGAAGAAGAGAATATTGAGAAGACAATCAAGCTTTGGGAAGCAATAGCTACAAGATATAAAGATGAACCAATGGTATGTGGATATGACTTATTAAATGAGCCTAGTACCAGCGGAACCATGCAATATGATGTTTATGATAGAATCTACCGAGCAATACGAGCTATCGATAAAAATCATATGATTTTCATGCAGGCTATATGGGAACCTACAGATTTGCCAGACCCTGAATTATATGGTTGGGAAAATGTTGTATATCAGTATCATTTTTATCAATGGAACGACTTAAATAGTTTGAATTCACAACTGAATTTTATTAATAACAAAGTGTCTTTAATCAATGAAGCAACTAATTACAATGTACCTGTATTTATAGGAGAATTTACATTCTTTGCAAATACAGAGAGTTGGAAACAGTGCTTAGATATATTTGAAAGAGAAGGCTGGAGTTACACAACATGGACCTTTAAAGTATCCGATGGTGGTGAGGGAAGCAGCTGGGGAATCTATACGAAGAAATCTAATACGGTTAATATTGTAAGCGATTCAGAGGCGACAATTCGAAGTAAATGGAGTGAAGTTACTACGGATACATTTACTAGAAATACGGAAATTGCGAATATATTAAAAGGTTTCTTTGAAAAGAATGGGACAGTAAAGATTCCGTATACAGATAATTCCAATAATAATGGCGGTAATTCTGGTAATACACCAGGTGGTACAACAGAATCTGAAGAAAAAGAAGAACAAGGTAATTCAGGTGAGTCGAATCAGCTAACAGTACCTTCGAGTGTTAAGAAATTACAAGAAAAGATTAAGATTACTTTAAACGCTAAGAAGATCTATGCAACTGGAAACAAAGGTAATGTAGCGCAAATTAAAGTTACCATGCCAGAAGGATTGAATCGGGTTGTAAAATTCAGTTACGATAAAACAAAAACCAATGAAGTAATTATTACGTATACATCTGAAAATCCAAAGATTGCAGCGGTTAGTAAAACTGGTAAAATAACAGCTAAGAAAACCGGAAAAGTAACAATTGTTGTTACCACTGAATTAAGAGATGGAACGAAGATTGCAACGAACTGTGTAGTAGAAGTCGAGAAGGCTACCATTTCAGTAGTTAAACAAGTTACTACTATGAAAGCTGGTAATGAGCAGATGATTAAAATTGACTGCAAAGGGTTTAAGACATCTACAATAACATGGAAATCATCAAATAGCGATATTGTTTCAGTTGGAACCAACAAAGGAAAAACACAAGTGAAGCTGAAAGCTAAGAAAAAAGGAACTGCTAATATCATAATCTATAGTAGTGGTAAGAAAGTAAAGACAATTAAAATAATAGTAAAATAAAGTTAAGTTAAATAGTTAATTTAAAGAGGTTTAATTGATAGGGTTAATCTAGGATAATGGCGTCAAAAACGTAATTCACATTAGTGGCGTCGTCCTAGATAAACCTACATGAAGTTTTAGTGAGTGCGTAATTTGGTTGAGAGTTTGGTAGTATCTTGCATCCCATGGCATGTAAGAGTCCATACTATAAAAACAGCAATTACAATTGATATCGCTGATGGCGGATATGCGATCGGAATGGGAAAAATGGGATTAATTACTACTGCACAAGACATTGAAACGTTTCATAGTGAATTTATAAATGATGACAATGGAATATTCATTAGAAAGCCTTGGGGAATCAGTGGAACAACCAGTCAAGAAGCAGGAACCTTTAATATAAAAGATAGTTATCCTAAATGGTAATTGTATGAGTTCAATTACTAAGAGACCAAGTGTCCAATGTGAAAAGGATTATGTAAGTATTCAATACAATAATAAGCAAATTATGATAAAAGTATAAAAACATTCTGCTAATACTCTGTTATTTATGAAACGTTTCAATTAATATGTAGGTATAAAACATAAAAACAATACTTAAATCTTAAATAATATATAAAAATAGCACAAAAAAGAATTGACACAGCAATGAAATAATGATATTATTTTAAACATAGATTAAAACGTTTTAATAAAAACTGTTAAAGTTAACAATGGAGGTTCAAAATGAGCAAGAAAAAACAAGGCTTCTTAAAAACAGTAAAAAAACAGGCTGGCTTGCAAAGTATGGTTTTACCTGGTGTCATATTCATGATTATATTCTGCTTTATGCCAATCTATGGATTGAGCATTGCATTCAAAAACTATACAGTTGTAGATACGTTAGCAACTGCCAAATGGGTAGGTTTTGATAATTTTATGATTGCTTTTCGAGATAAGTTTTTTTGGAAATCAGTAGTCAATACATTGGGAATTAGTTTCTTAAAGTTATTAATAGGCTTTACAATTCCTATTATTTTGTCGGTCATGATCTATGAGATAAAAGATGGACCATTTAAGAGAATTATGCAGACAATCTCATATCTACCACACTTTTTATCTTGGATTGTACTTGGTGGTATGATGATCAGCTGGATGTCTACAACAGGAATGTTTAATGAAATATTGCTTTCACTTGGAGTAATAAGTGAACCGAGAAATATATTACTTGATGCAGATAAATATTGGCTCATAGCTGTTTTATCAGATGTATGGAAGGAAGCTGGTTGGGGGACGATTCTATACCTAGCGGCAATGGCAGGTATTGATAGTACATATTATGAAGCTGCCAGAATTGATGGAGCAAGTAGAATCAAGCAAATCTTGCACATTACACTACCTTTATTAAAAACTATTATTTGTTTGAATTTCATATTAACAGTAAGTGGATTGTTAAAATCGAATCTTGACCAGACGTTAGTATTAATGAATTCACAAAATCGTGTGAAAGCTGAAGTAATAGATTCCTATGTTTATCGAATGGGTATTACGCAAGGAGATTTCTCTTATGCAGCCGCTGTAGGATTAGGAGTTTCCATCGTCTCATTAATTTTATTACTTAGTGCGAACTATTTAACTAGTAAGATTAATGATGAATCGGTATTGTAAGGAGGAGAAATCGTATGAAAAAAGTTAGAATGAGTGAAAGTAAGAGGTTTGATTTATTCAATCGATTTGTTTTACTTATAATTGCAGTTATTATTGTTGTTCCAATATGGAATATCGTAGCAAGTTCCTTTAGTAGTGGGAAGTCGTTAGCAGAAGGTGGATTTGTTCTTTTTCCGAAGGAGTTCTCCATCGAGAACTATAGGGCTGTAATGAATGATCTTAGTATATGGAAGGCGTATATCGTATCCGTATCTAAGACAGTAATTGGTGTGGTAACTCACGTATTCTTTTGTTCTATGGTTGCTTATGGTATGAGTAAAAGAGATTTAATGGGAAGAAAGTTATACACAGCTATGGGTGTTGTTACATTATTCTTCTCAGGTGGTATGATTCCTACTTATTTATTAATGAGACAATTAAATCTTACAAATAGTTTTATGATTTATATTATTCCTGCTTTATTTAGCTACTATGATGTTGTTATCCTAATGAATTTCTTTAGACAAGTTCCGCCGTCTTTAGAAGAATCAGCAAAGATTGACGGTGCGGGTGTTTGGAGAATCTTCCTGAAGATCATTATGCCTTTATCAAAGCCTGCAATTGCAACGATAGCTTTGTTTAATGGAGTATTTCAATGGAATGACTTCATGACTGCTAAATTATATATCACGGATAAGGCTCTATATCCGGTTCAAATGAAATTGTACGAGATCATCGTACAACAAAATGTTAAGAATATGCCAGTAGGTAGTGTGGTAATGGAAACTACTTCAAAAGGGGTACAGCTGGCAACAATTGTTATAACAACAGTTCCAATATTAATCGCTTATCCGCTGTTACAAAAGCATTTTGTTTCTGGCATGATGCTTGGTGCAGTGAAAGAATAAGAAAAAGTGGAGGTATGTATTATGAGAAAAGGATTATCAAAATGGATGACAAAGTCCATTGCACTATTAATGGCAACTACAATTGTGCTTGGAGGTTGTAGTAAAAAAGAAGGAAATGTTACAAGTTCGGGCGGAGATAAAGCAGCGAATGCATCGGAAGCCAGATATGAACTAGATCCTGAGACCCCAGCATGGAAACTAGATCCACAAGAGATGACAGAACTTACATGGTATGTTAATGCAGATTGGTGGAATTCAGATTGGGGTAATGATATTATCACTAAAAAGATTGAAGAAGATTTACACGTTAAAATTAAATTTATTGTTGGTGATGACACAACACTTAATACTTTGTTTGCCAGTGGAGATATGCCGGATTTAATTAGTGTATTTGATGCTAGTTCGCAAGTAGCTCTAAAAGCGAATTCATGGGCACAGCCTTTATATGAAGTAGCTGATAAATACGATCCTTACTTTAGAAAAGTTGCTTCGGAAGAAACATTAAACTGGTTGCAATTAGATGATGGAAAGAGCTATGGTTATGCAAATTATTCTAATACAGCAGCTGATTATGAGAGTGGTCTTATCAATACCAAAACAGCTTTTGTAATTCGTAAAGATATCTATGAAGCTTTAGGAAGTCCATCTATGGGTACTCAAGAAGAGTTTTTGAACGTGTTAGGTCAAATTAAAACACAATACCCAGAACTATATCCATTCGGATTTAATGCTTTCACTACAGAAAGTACAGGTTCTATGGGCGATCCATTCCAAGATTTTATTGGTGTACCATTATTAGATGATAACGAAAACTTCTATTATAGAAATCTTGATGAAGATTATTTATCTTGGATAAAGACGTTCAGTGAAGCACATCGTTTAGGATATATCAGTGATGATAGCTTTGCAGATGACGGAACTGCATTCGAAGAGAAATTAAAAGCAGGTAAATATGCAACTATTATGTTAGATGGTACTCCTCAAAGTTCTGGATTCTTAACATCTTGGATGAATGCAAATCCAGATGCAGCTTACATTGCAATTGATGGTCCACAAAGTACAGTAGGCAACCAACCTACATTAAATCAAGCTGGTATCAGTGGTTGGATGGTATCATACATTACGAATCAATGTAAAGATCCTGCAAAAGCGATTCAATTATTTACTTACTTATTAAGTGAAGAAGGTCAAATTCTTACTACATTTGGTATTGAAGGTGTATCTTATACAATCAATGATGAAGGTAAATATGTTCTTACTGATGAAGCGAAAGAAATGCAGAAAAATGATAACGATAGATTCAAGAAAGAGTACCGTATTGGAGAATTCTTCTTCTTTGGACATGACAAATACAAAGCGTATGGAGAAGAGCCATTCCCAGAATCAATTAAGCAACTTAATGAATGGGGACAAGGAAAATTGGTTCCACATTTCATTATTGAAAACACAAGCCCTGATGCAGGAACAGAAGAAGCAAGAACTAATACAGCCGTTACTACAGAATGGACAACGACTCTAGTTAGTTTAATTCGATCAGATAGTGATGAATCTTTCAATTCTGTATTAGAATCATACAAGTCATTCCTTAAAGATAATGGTTGGGATGCAGTTGTAGAGATTAAAAATCAAAAGATTGAAAAGAATAAGCAAAAGCTAGGAAATTAATACCGGGGGTAATCTATGAATATTAAATGCTATAAAAGTAATGAACAAAAGCAATTTGATACAAGTGAACTTTCATTTGTTGGAGATGATAGAGCAGAAATGAGCCTGATTAAGGTTTATCCGAAAGAGACGAGACAAACAATTCTTGGTTTTGGTGGAGCTTTCACGGAAGCGGCTGCTGAAACAATGAAGTCAATGAGTTCGGATAAGAAAGAACAGTTTTTGCAAGCATGCTTCGGCACAGAGGGAAATCAATATAACTTTTGTAGAACGCATATACAAAGTTGTGACTTTTCTCTTGGTAATTATGCTTATGTGGAAGATCCAGAGGATAAGAAGCTAGAGACCTTTACACTTGAAAGAGACAATCAATATTTAATTCCGATGATTAAAGATGCATTGGCTATTAACCCGGATATTCAATTACTTGCAAGTCCATGGAGCCCTCCAGCGTTTATGAAAAGCAATCAAGAGATGAACCATGGAGGAGTTCTTAAGAAAGAATATTACCAGATGTGGGCTGATATGATTGTAAAGTATGTGGAGGAATATGAAAAGTTAGGGATAGCTATTCATAGAATTTCCGTGCAGAATGAACCGAAAGCAACACAAACATGGGATTCCTGCTTATATACAGGCGAAGAAGAAGGAATCTTTGCTACAGAGTATCTAAGAAAGACATTAGATGCACATGGATATTCTGATATTGTTATCGTTATATGGGATCACAATAAAGATTGTATCTTAGAGCGTGCTGATGAAACCTTCTCAGTAGTAGGTGCAAATGAAAGCGTTGGATCGATAGGTTTTCACTGGTATACAGGTGATCATTTTGAAGCACTTGATGCAGTAAGAACAAAATACCCTGACAAAGAGCTTATCTTTACAGAAGGTTGCGTTGAGTATTCAAGATTCAAATCCAATAATCAAGTGAAGAATGCAGAGATGTATCTACATGATATGATTGGTAACTTGAATCAAGGAATGAATGGTTATATTGATTGGAATCTTGTGTTGAATGCACAAGGGGGACCAAATCACGTAGGGAATTTCTGTGATGCACCAATTATGTATGATAAAGATAACGATCAATTAGATATTAAGTTATCCTTCCACTATATTGGTCATCTAAGTAGATTTGTTAAAAAAGGTGCGAAAAGAATATTGGTATCTAGATATACAGACCAAGTTGACGCTGTCGGTTTTGTAAACCCAGATGGTGAAAAAGTAGTAGTTTTAATGAATCGCACAGAAAATGATCTTAAGATGCAAGTTTGCGAAGAGAAGAATGTTTGCGATATTACGCTTACAGCACATTCAGTAATAACGCTTTGTTGGTAGTATAAAAAGAGGCTGTGGCAAAATAGGTTGTACTATATTTTGCACGGCCTCTTGATCTGTTTAATTGACAGAGCTCAAACTACGCACTTGAAGATTCCTTGGAGTAGCTAACTGCTATATTCAACGAAAAACTCGCTTCGAGAATTTACTGAATAGACACTAAATAAAAAAGGACATAAAGAATATGGATAGATTTTTGAAAGTAGTAAATAACAAACTTATTAATGGGCTTGGAGAGGAAGTTGTACTCCGTGGCTTGAATCTTGGCGGCTGGCTCATCCAAGAAAGTTGGATGTGCCCTGTTAGCGGAGAGGATAGAAAATGGGCAAATCTAGATACGCTTAACGTATTAGAAGAACGTTTTACTGAAAAAGAGGTACAAGAGATTCTTGATACATATCAAGATCATTGGATTACAGAAGCTGATATCAAGAATATCTCAGACCTGGGCTGTAATGTTTTGCGTGTACCATTCTGGTATCGTAATTTTATGAAGAGTGAAGATGGAACATGGATTAATGAAAATCTTAATGAAAACCCGGGATTCAAGAGATTAGACTGGGTTATTAAAATGGCTGAAAGATATGGTATGTATGTTATCTTGGATATGCATGGTTGTCCAGGCGGACAAAGCATGGATCATTGTTGTGGTACCTTAGAAGAGAATCGATTATATACCGATATTGTTTGTCAAGAATCCATGAAAGAGTTATGGGTTGCTATAGCAAACCGTTATAAAGAAAACAGTACCGTTGCTGCTTATGATATTATGAATGAACCTCAAAACAATTCTGGATATGAGGGAAAGAATAGCTATGACCCTTGGGAACAGAAATCGTGGGAGATGACAAATCAGATATATGACAGCGTGATTAAAGCCATACGTGAAACAGGGGATAATCATGTAATTACTGTTGAAGGTATTTGGCGTGTGTCGAATCTACCAAATCCGACGGAAAAAGGTTGGGCGAATATGATGTATCAAACACACTTGTACGATGATGACCAAGGATTCAAAAAATGGGTAGAAGATATGGCCGACACCATGGATAAGTATGGAGTAGCAGGATATATTGGCGAATTCCAGAACCTTAATGGTATACCGATGTGTGATGAACATAATATTAGTTGGACAACATGGACATATAAAGGCACCAATAATGATGTCGGCACTTTTTTCTGCTATTTTGCTAATATCGCAAGGGTTGATGTGAAGACAGATTCCTTAGAAACCATAAAGGTTAAATGGGGGAAAAAGATTGAAACAACAAATTTCATAGAGAAAAGCGAGGTTGTAGAAAGTATAAAAGCTTCTACTAAAAAGATGTAATATAGCAAAAAAGCTGATCCTATAGCAGTTCACAACTATAGAATCAACAGGGGGCAATGGCAATGGCTTTAGGAATTCGAATCTACTTGTTCTTATCAATATAGATTCTTAAAGCTTTGATTGCTAAAATTATAAGATAGACAATGAGTATGAAGAAAAGGATTTGAGGTATTAATAGAAAAGATGCTATTGTACTCATACTAGTCATAATAGTGGAGAAACCTCCTTTCGAATTGACTATGATATTACAAGGTGTTTTGACTCTATTGTGGTGGAGGTGTATTTAGCTTCACCACGGTATGTGCTCTGTATAACCAATATAGATAATTATAACAGAATATGGAAAAGTATTCAACCGCTCTGGTTAGTAAGATCATACCAAACAGGTAAATAGAAGGAGTTACCCCCTCTTAATTGATGAGGGAGTAACTCCTTCTACTTTTTTGAAGCACGTGGAAAAATAAGACACGGTACTAAAACCACAACGCATGGCTATGAAAGTCATGGATAGATTGGTAGTTCGTAATAATTGTTTCGCTAAGTTGATTCGTTGTTGTAGAACATATTCACTGAAAGTCATATGTACTTCTCGTTTGAACAAATCACATAGATAGCAATGATTAAGATTAATTGCTTCACAAACTGACTGTAAAGAAAGGGTATCACCTAGATGGTTATGAATATAGATGATAGCCTTTTTGATATGTTCATTTTCATGTTTCTCAATTAGATATTCTTTGCAATTAGAATAGTTTATTAAGATTGTTTCGCCAATGGTAGGAAAATTTGTTGATGAACACTGTAGAAGTAGTTGATCATTCTTAACACAACAATCATGTAAAGAAATCTGCTCATTTATAAGAATATAATTGTAGATTCCATGATTGAGTGAAGATAAATACAGGCGTATCTGTTGCAGTGAAACCTGCTCAAGTTGATTACAATGCTCTGCGAAAACTAAAAGTGCTGTTTTTAGATTGCCATTATAGATTAAGGCATATAGCTCACGATGGTTTAGTAGGAATTCATTTTGGTAAATCATGTATCGTTCTCCTTTTCAAATATTTTATAATATCATCAAAATATTTTGAAACACAGACAGATTATATCATGTTATCATACCTTTAGTTAGTTAAAACTAACTTATTGAAAAATATTATCAATGAGTGATATGTTTGTCGCTATTACAAAGAGTATCGCAATTGACTAGTTTCACATTTATCTAAAAAAGGAAGGAATTTAACATGAAATTAAAGAGAGTTATTGCATTAGGACTTTTGCTAGGAATGAGCGTTTTAGCAGTAGGTTGTAGCAAAAAAGAAAAGGCAAACAAAGATACTACATCGGACGCAACAGAGGTGGTAGATGAAACGGAAGATACAGCTGATAAACAAGAAGAAAATGCAGAGAAAAATGAACAAACAGATACGACAGATTCCAGTGATTCAGTTTCCGAGGAACGTGTAGTGGCTAGTTCGGTAGCCGTTGTTCAGATTCTAGATGCACTTTCGATACCTATGATAGGCGTTCCAACGAGTAGCTATGAACTACATGAAAGTGTAGCAGATGTAACAAGAATTGGTAGTGCGATGTCTCCAGATATGGAAGTGATAGCATCATTAGAACCAACTGTAGTTGTTTCAGTAGATTCATTATCTGATGATTTAAAGGCACAATTTGATACATTAAACATCGATTCTGAGTTCGTTGATCTTAATAGTTACGATGGATTAAAAGAGGCAATAAAAAGCCTTGGTGAAAGATTTGGAGTAAGTGAAAAGGCGGAAGCATTGGTAGCGTCTTTTGAAGAAAGAGAAAATGATATTCAAAAATCTATTGAAGGAAAAGAAGGAGCAAGTGTATTGATTATCTTTGGCGCAGGATCAAGCTTTATGGTTGCTTCAGAAGATTCTTATGTAGGGAATCTTGCAAGTATTGTAGGGGCAGAGAATATTCTTATAGATGCGCCAAGTTCCTTTAGTCCAATTGACATGGAATATCTTGCTGATAAGAATCCCGATTATATCCTATTCATGGCCCATGCAAATCCGGAAGAATCACTAGAGGCATTTAACCAAGAATTCGAGAAGAATAAAGCATGGCAAAATTTCGATGCAGTTAAGAATGGAAATGTAGTTGCACTAGAGACAGAATATTTTGGTATGAGTGCAAATCTATACGCTGTTGATGCTATGGAGAAATTAGTAGACATCTTATATGGAGAGTAAAACGATGAAAAGTCGAGGTAGTGCATTTTTAATTATTTCAACCCTCCTTGTCATTATGATTGTAGTTGCAATATCAGTAGGAAGCGTGTCAGTGCCACTTGATCAGGTAATAGATAGTATCTTAAATGGAACTAGAGGAAGTGGAGGTATCATTAGAGATATTCGTATACCAAGAGTCATAATGGGTGTGCTGGTAGGTGCTAATCTTGCGGTAGCAGGTGTTCTTTTACAAGGCGTTATGGGGAACCCTCTTGCAGATCCTGGAATAACTGGAATCTCTTCGGGGGCTAGTGTAGTAGTTATGCTTGTTATGTTATATTTCCCGGGGGCTTCAGCGAGTATTCCTTTCTATGGATTCATAGGAAGTATGGTAGCGTGTATGCTTATCTATCTGCTAGCTTGGAAGAATGGTATATCAGCAATTCGTATTATCCTTGCTGGGGTAGCAGTGAATGCTATGCTAGGTGGAGTGACAAGTATGATTTCTATATTGAATAGCGAGAATCTTACTGGGGTATTAAGTTGGTTGAATGGTAATCTTGGAAAGAAGGGTTGGTCTGAGGTACGAATGTTAGTAATCTATACGGTTATCGGTCTTGCACTAACAATTCCACTATCAAAGAGCTGCAATTTACTTGCCCTTGGAGACAAGAATGCGAAAAGTTTAGGGTATAGTCCCAACGTGTTACGAATTCTCATCTCTATAGTGGCTGTTTTCTTAGCTGGCATATCAACTGCTTATGTTGGAGTAATTGGTTTTATTGGACTTGTAGTACCACATATAGCAAGAATGATTATGGGAACAGACCATAAAGTATTAATTCCTTTTTCAGCTTTACTAGGGGCCACGATGTTATTGTTGGCAGACACATTAGGAAGAACAATTACTGCTCCATATGAGATACCAGTTGGTATTGTAATGACAATTATTGGAGGGCCATTTTTCCTATATTTATTAAGAAAGGATCAGAGAAGATATGGACATTAAGAAGCTTGAGTTTTCCTATGGCGATAAGCCACTGATTCATGAATTATCTACTACAATTGAAAAAGGGAAGATAACGACTATTATTGGTCCGAATGGTTCGGGAAAGTCAACACTTTTAAATCTTATTATCAAGCAGTTGCAACCGAAAGAGGGACAGATTGTTGTTGATGGAAAGAATATCACAGCATGTTCCTATAAGGATATTGCGAAGATGATGGCGATTGTTCATCAACATAATACAGCACCAGAAGACTTGACAGTAGAGAGGCTAATTGCTTATGGAAGAACTCCATATCAAAGTTTTTGGTCTTCTAAGGACGAGGAAGAAGAGGAAGTAGTTACTTGGGCACTTAAGGTTACGAAACTTGAGCAGTTGGCAAATAATCCAATCAGTAAGTTATCTGGTGGGGAAAGACAGCGTGCATGGATTGCTATGGCATTAGCTCAAAAAACAGATATTCTGTTATTAGATGAACCAACCACGTATCTAGATATCTTTTATCAATTGGAAGTACTTAATTTGGTTAGAGAATTGAATAAAACCTACGGAATAACCATTGTTATGGTATTACATGATATCAATCAAGCTATTCAGTTTAGTCATAATGTAATCATAATGAAGAATGGAAAAATTGTATTCACAGGGAATGTGATAGACGGGGTAACGACAGAGCGTTTACAAGAGGTCTATGGTATCCAAGCCACGATTCGTTGGTGTGACAAGAACTGCTGCCCGTATATGGTGCCTATTGCAATCTAGGTGTATATGACGCGAAACACCTGTATTTTGATTAAGCATACTTCAATCTTAAAACTATGCACGAAACACGCCGAGTAACCAAGAACTTCTAAGAGTGTGCTTAGAGATAATGAAGAGACACGGACACACCTTCGACTCAACGTCCTGTTGCGCTCAGGTTGGCTCTGCTTCCATGCCTCGCCGTATGCTACAAAATCAATGTATTAAAAGGCACTATAAACTTTAGTATTCAGTATTTATAGAATTAAGTAAGGGAGAATTAACATGAAAATATTAGTAACCTATTCAAGTAAAACAGGTAACACAAAGAAATTAGCGGAAGGTATCTTTAACGAAATCGAAGCAGAAGATAAAGTAATTATGCCAATCAAGGAAGTAGGCAATCTAGATGAATACGATACGGTATTAGTCGGATACTGGGGTGATAAGTCTGCACCGAATGCAGAAGCTGGTAAGTTCATGGAGACTTTAAAAGGGAAAAATGTTGGTATCTTTGCTACATTAGCTTACTGGCCAGATTCACAGCATGCATGGGAGTCTCTATGTAATGGAGAGGCTCTTGTGAAAGAGAATAACAACGTTATTGGGAAATACATCTGCCAAGGTAAATTAGATGAAAAAATCATTGCTATGTTTGAGAAGTTACCAGCAGATAATCCACATAGTGTAAATGATGAAAAAAGAAAGCGCTATGAGATAGCAAAACAGCATCCAACTAAAGCAGATATAGCGGCAGCAGCGGAGTTGTTTAAGGAGAGATTGCAAGCTTTATAAAAGAAAACGTGAACTGAAAAGGCGTACCTGTTGGGACAGCTAGCCTTTTGATATACGAATCTAAGAAAGGTATAACTATGTTTAAGGAAAGAATCAAGACACATCATAGTGCGATGGGAGATGGTAAGAAGCATCTGAAAGGGCCTGGTAATGTAAGTGAATTACTTTCGGTAGCAAGAAATAACACGGACAATGCAGTTATCTATATTCATGTTCCTTTTTGTACTAAAATCTGTACGTTCTGTAATATGAGAAGAAGTTTGCAAGCTCCAACGAGAGAGTATGCAGATTTAATCGTTGAAGAAATCAGAGAGTATAGCCAGTTAGAATACGTGAAGAATACCGTATTTGACGCGGTATATTTTGGTGGTGGAACACCAACGACTCTATCATCAGCGGATCTGACTAAGATATTGCGTACTCTTAAAGCAGAGCTTACCTTCACGGAGGATGCTGAGTTTACTGTTGAGACAACCGTAACACAATTGCAAAAAGAAAAATGGAGAACGTTATTAGAAGAAGGCGTAAATCGTTTCTCTTTAGGAGTTCAGACCTTCAATGAGGACGGTAGAAAATTAATGGGACGCATTGGTAGTGGTGAAAAGGCTTATGAACTTTTGAAAGCTTTAAAACAGGTGAATGTAACGGTAAGTATGGATGTAATCTATAATTATCCAGGACAATCCATGGAAGATCTGTATGAAGATTTGGATAAGATTATTAAACTTGACCTAGATGGTTTTTCTATGTATTCTTTAATAGATATGAAGGAAACTGAGATTAGAGAAGCACAGGGACAAGACAATGATGAGAAGATGTTTCTTGCAATTAGCGAACATATGGAGAAGGCAGGCTATCGCTTTCTAGAACTTACCAAGATGGTGAAAGGAGATTCTTATCGGTATATTATGAACCGACATGCAGGTGCAGATACCTTGCCACTTGGAGCTGGTGCAGGTGGTTCTATGCGAGGTGTCGCCATGATGAATCCGATAAACCTTGATGAATATAAAGATAGTATTCTTAATTTTAAGAAACGTATGGGAATGGAGTTTCTTCCTTCATATAAAGATATTGTCCGTTTTAAAGGAGATATTCAAACAATACGCCTTCCTAGAAACACAGAACTTTACAAGGATAAAAAGGCATACCTGGAAATGCTTAGTAAATTAATTGAGAATGAAATGGTATGTAAGAAAAATAATGAATTCTATCTTACGCAAAAAGGCGTGTACTGGGGTAATACAATCTCTAGAGAATTATATAATTTAATATAGTAAAAGGTGCTGCAATTAAACAAAACCTATGTAAAATTAACTTGATATTATATGCAACACAATGTAACATGAGAAATGTTACATTGTGTTGCATTTTTTGAAGTAAAACTATAATTTTGTTAGGTGATCTAGACGAGAATGAATAAGATGAAAGAAATAGAAAGAGTAGGACAACTATGACAAAACAATTTGAAAGCTATCAATTATCAAAAGAGATTATTGAAGCATTAACGATATTAGGATATAAAGAACCAACGAAGATTCAAACAGAAGTGATTCCAATTGCATTGCAGGGAAGAGATGTAGTTGGAAAATCGCAAACAGGAAGTGGTAAAACTGCTGCCTTTGCCATACCTTTATGTGAAGAAGCTGTATGGGAAGAGAATACTCCAACAGCTCTAGTTCTTGAACCAACTAGAGAGCTGACGGTACAGACCAAGCAGGAGATTTTTCATATAGGGAGAAAGAAACGTCTGAAAGTTCCAGATGTGTTTGGTGGCTTTCCTATAGACAAGCAGATACAAACATTAAAACAAAAATCACATATTGTAGTAGGAACACCAGGACGAGTAATGGATCATATACGAAGAGGAACTCTACAATTAGGTAATATCAAATCAGTAGTAATTGATGAGGCGGATTTGATGTTAGATATGGGATTTGCTGAGGAGGTAGGACAGATTCTTGAGGAGATTAAGACGAATCCAAGGATAATGCTATTCTCTGCTACTATAGGTGAAGAGATTGAACATATGATTGAGAGATATTTGAAAGAACCAGTTATGGTTGAGATTGAAGTTTCACAAGAGGAAAAAGGGAATATTAAAGAAGAGGTTTATGAGGTAGCTGGTATCAATAGTGCGATGCAGTCAACTAATTCCTATGATAGTAATCTATCGGATGAATTAGTAGAGCAAAATAAAGATAAATATCATTTATTCTTACGTCTATTAGCAAGAGAGAATCCAGACAGCTGTATGATCTTTTGTGGTACGAAAGAGATGGTTAATGTATTATGTAGAAAACTTCGTAGAGATGGTGTGAAATGCGGTATGATCCATGGAGACATTGATCAGCAAGATAGAATACGTACCGTGGAAGGCTTTCGTGAAGGACGGTTTCGTTATCTTATTGCAACGGATGTAGTTGCAAGAGGAATTGATTTCGATAATCTATCCCATGTGTTTAATTATGATTTCCCAACTGGTAGAGAAACCTATGTTCATCGTATAGGAAGAACAGGACGGAATGGGAAAACTGGAATCGCAATTAGTTTGGTAACGGATTCTGATCAGAAGATGAAGAAGATGGTTGAGAACTATGTAGGGTATGATTTACCGATGGAGAACTATGTACCAGTTAGTAAGGAAGAAGAAAAAGAATTTTGGAATCGACAAAATGAAAAGGTTGTGCTAAAGAAGAAAAAGGGTGCAGAGTTTAATAAAACGATTACCAAACTTTCAATTAGTGGTGGTAAGAAGAGCAAGATGCGTGCAGTGGATATTGTTGGGACAATCTGTAGTATTCCTGATATGGTAGCAGAAGACATTGGAGTAATTGATGTAAGAGATAGTTTAACTTATGTTGAGATCTTGAATGGAAAAGGTAAGAAGGTTCTAGATGCATTGCAGGAGAAGACCATTAAGGGAAAGGTAAGAAAAGTCAGAATTACTAGATAGTTTAAGTATGCAATGAAGTATATTAGTAAAAGACAATCTTCAGATTTATGCGTGGTGCAAGGATATGTAATATCTATGAATCCGCATAAAAACTGTGAAGATTGTCTTTTTGTTGCTTGTGAGTGCATCAATAATCTATATATGGTTAAAAGCACCATTTAGTGAAGACTCTATTAGAGCAAGTCTTTATTAGAACAAATCTTTATTAGAACATATAATTAGTGCAATACGATAAGAACATTTGGTGTAGTTACAGCTGGAATGCTCATAGTTGAACTAGCGTACAATGCAACCATATATTTATTGGATATATTGCCACAATAAGGACTTCCGTCTTCATCAACGATATACGTGTTGTTAGAAACTACAAGTTGTAATAGATTATCATTACTTACCAGATAGCAATCGAAGAAATCGGCTTTGACAAAACGTCCAGGTAAATCAAGTGCAATTACTTTAATCGGATATTGTGGTGGATAGATGAGTGGAATTGCTGCGAATTCATCGTAAAAACCCACAATTTTAACGCCTTTTTCTTGTGTTATACAATCAACAAAATACGTATTAGCGTCGATAATAAAGTGAATTTCTTGACTGTCTTCTGTTCTTACTGTAACATTATAATTTGATATACATTCTGTTTGCATATTAAAATAATCGGTAGTAACGTCGACTACAGTACCATAAATAGGAATTAAAGATGGCTTCGGATTCATCATGCGAGTATTGCTTTCGGCTGCTCGCTTCGGAGTACCCGAGATAATATCAGGAGTTTCTGAATAATCACAGGTTTCATGGTTTGTAGAAGTATTATATTGTTTACGAGTTGTATCGCAAAAATTTTGCGAACGATTCATTAAAATAACCTCCTAATCATACTGATAGTATACCTTATGCGAATTTCGTAGGAGTGTTCTTAAGAAGATACTATGTGAAGCATTTGATAGATCAATTTAGCTTATTTAAGTATTCAAAAAGAATGTAGCTGATAACAATCACCTATTTGATGCAATAGGAAAGAAAAAAACATCTTGTACATATGAGCATACAAGTTGTATGCTTAATATAGAATACTTGAAATAGCAGAAGTTTTAGGTGAATTTTAGGAGGTATACTATGGGCGACGCGAAGATGACAATAATAAATGGGAATGCAGTACTGGGTATTGAACTTGGTTCAACTAGAATTAAAGCGGTTTTGGTAGATGAGAATAATACACCAATCGCATCTGGAAGTTATGAGTGGGAGAATCAATTGATTAACGGTATCTGGACTTATGATGAAGCTGACATCTGGAAGGGTGTTAGTGAAAGTTATAGTCAGATGGCTAGAGATGTTAAGGAGAAGTACGCGGTTACTATCACAACTCTAGGAGCAATTGGGTTTAGCGGTATGATGCATGGCTATATGGCATTTAACAAAGAAGGGGAGCTTTTAGTTCCGTTTCGTACCTGGAGAAATACCATCACTGCCCGGGCATCAGAAGAATTAACAAGTATATTAGGATATCATGTTCCGCAAAGATGGAGTATTGCTCATCTTTATCAGGCTATTCTAAATGGCGAGGAACATGTAGAGCAGATTACATATCAAACAACCTTGGCGGGGTATATTCATTGGAGATTAACAGGTGAGAAAGTATTGGGTGTTGGTGAAGCTTCTGGAATGTTCCCGATTGACATCGAAACACATGATTTTAATAAAACAATGATTAGCCAGTTCAATACCCTTATAGCAGATAGAAATCTGAACTGGAAATTGGAAGACATATTACCTAAAGTACTAGTAGCAGGTGAAGGCGCAGGATATCTAACAAATGAAGGAGCAAAACTTCTTGATGCATCTGGAAACCTACAAGCGGGAATTCCTCTGTGTCCACCAGAAGGGGATGCGGGGACAGGAATGGTTGCAACCAACAGTGTTTCAGTTAGAACAGGAAATGTTTCAGCGGGTACCTCTGTATTTGCAATGGTAGTATTAGAGAAAGATTTGGAGAGGGTACATGAAGAACTAGATTTAGTAACAACACCTACAGGTAATCTAGTTGCTATGGCACATTGCAATAATTGTACGTCTGACCTTAATGCATGGGTTAATGTATTCGAAGAGTTTATGGTAAGTATGGGAATGCAAGTGGATAAGAACCGTCTTTATGAAGTGTTATATACCAAAGCATTAGAAGGGGATGCTGAATGTGGTGGATTATTAGCGTATAATTATTTCTCAGGTGAACACATCACAGGTTTTGAAGAAGGACGTCCATTGTTTGTCCGTACTCCAGAATCCAATTTTAATCTAGCTAACTTTATGCGTGTACATCTCTTTACGGCACTTGGTGCCTTAAAGGTTGGCTTGGATATCTTACTGAAAGACGAAGGGGTTAGATTGGATACGATATATGGTCACGGTGGTTTATTCAAGACGAAAGGTGTAGGACAAAAGATGGTAGCAGCTGCTATCAATGCTCCCGTATCAGTAATGGAAACAGCAGGGGAAGGTGGAGCTTGGGGAATTGCAATTCTTGCTTCCTATATGATGAATAAATCAGAGAATGAAACGTTAGATGATTACCTTACTAACAGGGTGTTTGCGGGAGAAAAGGGAAGTAGGGTAGAACCGGATCAAAAAGATGTAGAAGGCTTTGATGTATTTATACAAAGATATAAAGAAGGTCTTTCGATTGAAAGAGCAGCAATAGAGAATCTTAGATAAATTAGTAATAATTCCAAAGTCCACTCATTACGAGAAGTAATAGGGTGGACTTTCCTTTTTTGTGAATAATTTGACAAGACGTATTAAAGTTTTATGAAAAACACCTAATTTATTTAAAAAATGATACGAATGTTCGTCATAATTAATAGATAAAATCTTTACAAAGCTGGATGAAAATGATAAAATAATCTGAATAGGGCCTTAAAAGACCTTTTATTGCATAAAGGAGGATATACTAATGTCAAGAGCTAAAAAATCAATGGATGGTAACACAGCTGCTGCTCATGTATCATATGCGTTTACTGATGTTGCTGCCATATACCCAATTACGCCTTCAAGCCCAATGGCTGATTATGTTGACCAATGGTCTGCATTAGGACAGGAAAACATATTTGGAAATCAGGTTAAGGTAGTTGAAATGCAGTCTGAAGCAGGTGCTGCAGGAACTGTTCATGGTTCTCTTGCTGCAGGTGCTATAACCACTACATTTACAGCTTCACAAGGACTTTTATTAATGATTCCTAATATGTATAAGATTGCAGGAGAACAATTACCTTCTGTATTCCATGTATCAGCTCGTACAGTTGCTACACAAGCACTTAATATCTTTGGTGATCACAGTGACGTTTATGCCTGTCGTCAAACAGGTTTCGCTATGTTAGCAGAGTCAAATCCACAAGAAGTTATGGACTTAAGCCCAGTAGCTCACCTCGCTACACTTGAAGGTAAAGTACCATTTATCAATTTCTTCGATGGTTTCCGTACATCACATGAGATTCAAAAGATTGATGCATGGGATTATGCTGATTTAAAAGAAATGTGCAATATGGATGCTGTAAAAGCATTTCGTGAACATGCATTAAATCCAGAAAAACCTTCTATGCGTGGTTCTCATGAAAATGGTGATGTTTTCTTCCAACATCGTGAAGCATGTAACTCAGTTTATGATGAATTACCAGCTGTTGTTGAAAAATACATGGCTAAAATAAATGAAAAATTAGGTACAAACTATGATTTATTCAATTACTATGGTGCTGAAGATGCGGAACGTGTTATCGTAGCCATGGGTTCAATCTGTGATGTTGCAGAAGAAGTAATTGATTACTTAACAGCAGCAGGAGAAAAAGTTGGCTTAATTAAAGTTAGATTATATCGTCCTTGGTCTACAAAAGCCTTATTAAAAGTTATTCCTAAGACTGTTAAGAAGATGGCTGTTCTTGACCGTACCAAAGAACCAGGTGCTCTAGGCGATCCTTTATATCTTGACATCGCTACTACATTACGTGAAGCTGGATTACATGATATCGTATTAACAGCTGGACGTTATGGACTTGGATCAAAAGACACACCACCATCATCTGTATTCGCTATATTTAAAGAACTTTCAAATGATACTCCAAAATCACGTTTCACAGTTGGTATCGTAGATGATGTTACTAACTTAAGTTTACCAGAAGTGAAACCAGCTCCTATTACATCTGCAAAAGGTACAGTAGAATGTAAGTTCTGGGGACTTGGTGGAGACGGTACAGTTGGAGCTAACAAGAACTCAACTAAGATTATTGGTGACCATACAGATAAGTACATACAAGCGTATTTCCAATATGACTCAAAGAAAACTGGTGGTGTAACAATTTCACATCTTCGTTTTGGTGATAAACCAATTAGAAGCCCATATTACATCAATCAAGCTGACTTCGTAGCTTGTCACAATCCATCTTATGTTGTTAAAGGATACAAGATGGTTCAAGATGTAAAACCAGGCGGAATCTTCATGATTAACTGCCAATGGTCAGATGAGGAGTTAACTCACCATCTAAATGCGGCTGCTAAGAAATATATCGCAGATAATAACATTCAATTATATACAATCAATGCTATTGATAAAGCAATTGAAATTGGTATGGGTAAACGTACGAATACAATTCTTCAATCAGCATTCTTCAAGTTAGCAAACGTTTTACCAATCGACGATGCAATCAACTACATGAAACAAGCTGCTAAGAAATCTTACGGTAAAAAAGGTGATGCAGTAGTTGAGATGAACTACAAAGCAATCGACGCTGGTGTAGATGCTATCCATAAAGTGGAGGTTCCAGCTTCATGGTCTAACCCAGAGGCAGATGCTCCTGGTATAGAATACACAGGACGCAAAGAAACAGTTAAGATGGTTAAGAGCTTACTTGAGCCAATCGCATTAATGGACGGCGATAGCCTTCCAGTTTCAGCTTTTGCTGACTGTGCAGATGGCCAATTTGCTACAGGTGCTTCTGCATACGAAAAACGTGGTATCGCAGTAAATGTTCCTGAATGGGATCCTACAAAATGTATCCAATGTAACCAATGTGCTTTCGTATGTTCACATGCTACAATTCGTCCATTCATGTTAGATGAAGAAGAAATAAAAGCAGCACCAGCAAACATCAAACTTGCTGATACAAAACCAAAAGCTAGTGAATACAAGTTTACTATGAGTGTAACTCCACTTGACTGTATGGGTTGTGGTGAATGTATTACAGTATGTCCAACCGGTGCTATTCAAATGGTTCCTCAAGAATCACAATCACAAGAACAACCAGTATTCGATTACTTAGTTGCTAATGTTGGCAAGAAACCAGGTACGCCTGCTAATCATACAGTAAAAGGTTCTCAATTCAACCAACCACTACTTGAGTTCTCAGGAAGTTGTGCTGGTTGTGCAGAAACTTCATACGCTAGATTAATCACTCAATTATTTGGTGAACAAATGTATATCTCAAATGCTACGGGTTGTTCTTCAATCTGGGGTGGTCCAGCAGCAGCTTGTCCATATACTGCTAACAAAGATAGCAATAAGGGACCAGCTTGGGCAAACTCATTATTCGAAGACAATGCAGAACATGGTTTTGGTATGCATCTTGGACAAAAAACTCTACGTGATCAACTAATTGCTAAACTTGAAAAGATGGGTGAAGCAGCTGATTCTCCAGCAGAAGCAAAAGCAGCTATTGCTAAATACCTTGAAACAAAAGATTCAACTACAGAAAACACTCCTGCAGCAGAAGCACTAATCGCTGTACTTGAAAAAGGTGCTAGCGAAGGTTGCGAACATTGCATAGAAGTTCTTGAAAAGAAACAATACCTTGCTAAGAAGTCTGTATGGATCTTAGGTGGTGATGGATGGGCATACGATATCGGATTCGGTGGACTTGACCATGTACTTGCTTCAGGAGAGAATGTAAACGTTATGGTATTCGATACAGAGATGTATTCTAATACAGGTGGTCAAGCATCTAAGGCTTCTAATATCGGTGAAGTTTGTCAATTCGCTGCTGCAGGTAAGGAAATCGGTAAGAAGAGTCTTGCTGAAATCGCTATGAGTTATGGTTACGTATACGTAGCACAAATCGCTCTTGGCGCAAATCCAGCACAAGCAGTTAAAGTAATTGCAGAAGCAGAGGCTTATAACGGACCATCATTAATTATCGGTTATGCTCCATGTGAACTTCACGGAGTTAAGGGTGGAATGAACCACTGTCAAGATGTTATGAAATCAGCTGTTAAGTCTGGTTACTGGAATCTATTCTCCTTTAATCCTGCACTTAAGGCAGAAGGTAAGAATCCGTTCACATTGAATTCTAAACCAGGAGATGGAACATACCAAGACTTCTTGAATAATGAAACTCGTTATACTCGTCTTGCTCGTTCATTCCCAGAACGTGCTGAGAAATTATTCAGTGCTTCTGAAGAAGCAGCAAACGCTCGTTATGAACATTTATTAAGATTAGTTGAGCTTTATAAATAAGAATAAGCTAATAGGTTAATCTTTTTACTAAACTGAGGGTGTTGTAAATCTATATCTTAGTATATTTTTCAACGGGTATGCTTTCACACACCAGCAAAAACAATCTTCACAAATTATCTGGCAAGATGTAGACACTACGTGTCTGCTCTTGCCAGACAATTTGTTGAAGATTGTTTTTTGTGTTGCATTTTAATATATTTTGTCTAGTTAATATCTTATTGATAAACATACTATATTTTGCAACAGCGTCATTTTCTAGTGGCACTAACTACTTGCATGTATCAGAAGAAAATGAATAAAATGCAGGTGTTTGCTTATAATAATTTTAGATAAGAAAAGGCGTTGTCTAGAAACGTTACAATTATCTTAGAATTAAGAGTGAAAGGGAACCTAATAATGCCAAAAGACAGTCAACCAGATAACAAGCAAGCTAGAATGGAAAAAGCCAATGGTCAGACTCCGATTACGAGAGAAAACCAAAATCAGAATCCAAATGCAAAGAAGAAATCAATACCAGGTAATGACGTTTAGAGAAATAGGGTAGTGAATTCTGAAGTAAAAAATATTAAATATAAGCGGATATCTTATATAAGTGTCTGCTTATTTTTTGTGCAGAATTTTCCTAAGTGCTATTGAATGAAATATTATTGACAAATATGATATGAGCAGTATAATATCCAATATGAACAATGTTCATTTTGAGGAGGTGAATTCTAATGAATTTGGCAGCAACGTCGAAAGAGGAAATTCTTGAAGTAAGTCGAAGGATTGTTATGAAGGAAGGTCTTTTTGCTATTAATATGCGTACGGTTGCAAATGAATGTAGCGTAGCAGTTGGTTCTATCTATAACTATTTTTCCTCAAAAGCTGATTTAGTTAGTGCGACGATAGAAACAATATGGAAAGATATAATATATATGACAGGTATGTCCTTTGATTTTGATAGTTTTACAGAATGTCTTTCATGGGTTTTTGAAAGTGTAAAAGAAGGCGGAAATAAATATCCAGAATTTTTTACAGTCCATTCCTTAGTTTTCTCAGCTGAAGATAAGGCGAAAGGGAGACAAGTAATGGAGCAATATTTTGACAATTTGAAAAAGGATCTATTAATGGTTTTAGAAAAGGATGTAGATGTCCGTCCAGATGCTTTTAATGATATCTTGACGCCTACTATATTTATAGATTATGTATTTACAATTTTTATTTCGCTATTGCTTGATTGTAAGAGTGACTGTAAAGCGTTATTAGAAATGGTCAAAAGTTGTTTATATTAAGATACTTATTTGGACAAGATAAGAAAATTTATCTTAAATGAACAGAGTTCAGGTTGAAAGGAGGAAGCAAGAATGAAAGTACAAAAAGAAAAGCTATTGATGATTGCAAGTATCGTTTGGCTAATTGCGGGATTTAATATACTACGCATTGGAATTATCAGTTATATTGGTCGAATAACTATTATCAATTTGCTTCTTTCTATCTTAGTATTTGTGATTTTTTGGTTTCTAATTTTTAAGAAGTTAGTGCTGAAACATGTGGACAGAATCAAAGGATATGAAGAAGATTTACAGTTTATTTTTAATTTTTTTGATAAGAAATCATTTTTTATTATGGCATTTATGATGACTTTTGGAATTGGTATAAGGGTTTGGAATCTGGTACCAGATGTTTTTATAGCTGTCTTTTATACTGGATTAGGATCAGCGTTATTTGGAGCAGGAATACTCTTTGGGTATTACTATTTTAACTATAGAAAAGAGATTATTGGGCTAAATAATGGATATACAGACAACTTTAAGTTAGGAGGAAAGAATGAAATGAAAAAAATGTTGAATATCTCGTTTGTTTATTTTTGGTTGGCTATGGTAGGAGGTGTGTTCTATAGAGAATACACAAAATACTCTGATTTTTCGGGACAGACTGTGCTAGGATATATACATACACATTTGTTTGCATTGGGTGTATTATTTTTCTTAATTTTAGCTTTGTTTTGTAAGGATTCTTTATTAGTAAAGAATAAGAGTTTCAAAAAATTCTTAATAATGTATAATATCGGTCTCCCATTTATGGTAATTATGATGCTGGTTCGTGGTATTATACAGGTTCAAGAATTAGAAGTTTCAAGCGCTATAAATGGTATGATTTCAGGTTTCGCAGGAATTTCCCATATACTTGTAATGGTTGCATTGATATTTTTATTCATTGCATTGAAGAAAGAATTTTCGGAGAAAACAGAGTAATAGATGTTGAGTAATCTATTGTTATAAGAGAAGATTAGAATTAGGGCGCACAGACCATCTGCGGATGGAAGTTATCTGATGTGCCCTTTTATTTTAAAGTATAGTTCAGTTTGGTTTTTGGTATGTGTATTATTATGGAATGAAGTTTGTGTATAACGCTGGTTTTATATAGAATAAGAGAAGGAATAAAAAGAATATAGTAAAAAATAAAATGAACCATCTACATATATATGACAATATATCTATGAAGAGGTTTATTGTTGGCGCCGCGAACCATTCAATGATATGAAAAGGAGACTGCTTGTGAATACGAGAGAGATAAGTGAATTAGTTGAAATGCATGGGAATGCTATATACACATTCTGTTGTAGTTTGACACACAACAAAATAGAGGCAGACGATTTGTATCAAGAAACATTTCTAAAAGCAATAGAACGTAAGGGAAAGATACATCAGAATGAAAATCCGAAAAGCTATTTGATAGCAATTGCAATTGGAATATGGAAGAATAGTCGAAGAAAATATGCTAGAAGGCAGAGGATTGCTCCGATGGAACCACTTAATGAAAACTCAGGCGGTGAAAATAGCTTGTGTATGGAACTTACGAAGTCTATTACGACAGAAGATATAATGATTAATAAGGAAATGTGTCAAATTGTACGATATGAAGTGGAACAGCTTAGTGATAAATTGAAAATACCATTGTATTTATACTATACACTTGAACTTCCTGTTGAGAATATAGCTCAGATTATGAAGATTCCAACAGGTACAGTAAAAAGCAGACTCTTTAAAGCAAGAAAAGAATTAAAAGTAAAGATGGAGGAACACGGTTATGAAAGAAGATAAACAAATTGATATGTTATTAAAACAAGTTTTATCGGTTACAAAAGAGCCGGATGACCTCCTTAATCAAACGATTATAGCCAAGGCAAAGGAGAGAAATGCTATGAGTAAGAAGAGAAGAATGCCAATGGTAGCGGCGGCAGCATTGACAATACTAGCGTTATCTGGAACAGCATTAGCGGCTTCTAGATTTTTGGGGACAGATAAGGTTGCAGAAAAGTTTGAAGATTATAAGCTAGCAGATGCCTTTAAAGGTAAAGATGCAGTCTCTGTTAATAAAACAGTACAGTCAGGTCAGTATGATATAACATTACTTGGTATAGTTTCGGGAACAGAAATCTCAGACTATATTGCAACAGGTGACGATGAAATATTATCGGATCGAACGTATGCAGTAGTTGCAATAGCAAACACGAATGGTACACCGATGCCATCAACATCGGATGAGAATTATGGTCAGGAACCATTCTTTGTCTCGCCGTTAATCAAAGGACTAAAGCCATGGCAATATAATATCGCTACAATGAATGGTGGATATCAAGATTTTGTAGAAGATGGGATAATGTATCGATTAATTGAGTGCAATAATGTTGAGATGTTTGCAGATCGAGGTATTTATCTTTGTGTTAGTGATACAACGTTCTATAATGTTGATGTGTATGATTATGATGAGTTAACTGGGGCGATTACACCTAACTCGGAGTATGAAGGAATCAATGTATTGTTTGATCTTCCGATAGATATCTCGAAAGCTAATCGTGAAAAAGCAGATGCTTATATTAATGAAATGGAAGCAGGAAAAAATAAAAAAGATTCAAAAGATGAAGAGGAAATTAACGAGAGTGTGGATACGTCGGTTTTGAAAAATGTAGATGGAGATGTAGAAGAAAGAGTAGCGGATGGTACGTTGCTAAAAGATTCTGTTAAGGAGCTAACAGCAGATGTAGATGGAGCTGCAACATATACGTATGAAGCAAAAGATGGCTCAGGAGTAAAGTTATATGTAATATTAGAGGATATCTTTGCAGGTATTGAGGAGGGATTTTCGCCCCAAACTGTTGAAATCAATGGTGATGAAGAGAGTGTTCAGTATATAGTTGCTTATCGTAAAGATGCAGACGGTAAGATGTATGGTATGATGTATCAGTTTCAGTAGGATAACTATTTAAACGGTTATAAGTATTATATGTAAAGAAGGAAGGCAAATGATTGCCTTCCTTCTTTATGTTCAGGACATAGTTATTTGCTAAAAGAAAAATCACTGATAGAATAAACATTACCCTTCTCTAACAAGAGAGTAAAGATTGTATCGTTATATCGTAATGTCACTTCGCTATAATGATTAGCAACGATTTCTAGATGCGTTAGTTTATTAGCGTTCCACTCTAAACTTATTTCGTATCCACCACGGGCCTTCAATCCTTTTACATAGCCATTTTCCCATCTGTCAGGAAGGGCGGGAAGAAGATGTATTACATCTTCATGGCTTTGTAACAACATCTCAGCAATGCCTGCCGTACAACCGAAATTTCCATCGATTTGAAATGGTGGGTGGTTATCAAAAAGGTTTGGTAGCGTTGAATTTTTAATAAGTTCTTCTATGTTTTTTAGGGATTCTTCACCGGCTCCTAACCTAGCCCACATATTGATAATCCATGCTTTACTCCAACCAGTATGTCCGCCACCAAAAGAGAGTCTTCTCTCTAAGGTTCTGCGAGCAGCCGCAGCTAATTCTGGTGTGGAATCGGGAGAGATTTGGCTACCTGGATGCAAAGCGAACAGATGGGAGATGTGACGGTGACCTGGTTCGATTTCCTCATAGTCTTCTACCCATTCTTTAATCTGACCGTACCTACCAATCTCTGGAGTTGGAATCTGATGTAATGTTTCTGTCAATGTGTTACGAAAGTCTTCGTCGATTCCAAGAATTAAGGAGGCATTCATACATGCGGTAAAGAGCTCAGTTGTAATTTGACTGTCCATGGAAGCTCCCATACACAGGACTCCTGTTTCACCTGATGGTAAACGGTATTCATTCTCCGGTGAAATCGTTGGACAAGTAATTAACTTACCATCTGGGCTTTCGATTAAGAAGTCCAGTAAGAACTCAGAAGCCTCTTTCATTGTAGGATAGGCTTGCTTTAGGAATTCTCCATCAAGTGTAAACTGATAATGTTCCCATAGATGTATGCTTAGCCATGCAGCGCCCATTACCCAATACGTTGAGCTAAGGCACACATCTTGTGGTGCAGTATCAGCCCATATATCGGTGTTGTGGTGAGCCATAAAACCTCTGCAATTGTACATTACCTTTGCTGTTTTTCGACCATTTTCTCTCATTCTTTCAAGTAAATCAAATAATGGGAGATGACATTCAGATAGATTGCAAGTTTCTGCAGGCCAATAATTCATCTGAGTATTAATGTTGATGGTATACTTACTATCCCATATTGGTAGCATATCTTTGTTCCAGATTCCTTGAAGATTTGCAGGGAGGGAGCCAGGGCGGCTACTGGAGAGTAGTAAGTAACGGCCATATTGGAAGAATAGATTTAGTAATCCATAGTCGTCTTTCCCTTCTTTAAATCGTTCTATTCGTTCGTTGGTAGCTAGTGAGTTTAAGAACACCCCTCTGTCAGTACGTACATCAATTTCAACTCGATTAAATAAACTTTGGTAGTCAGTTAAGTATTCTTGATAGATTACCTCATAAGGAAGCTGTGATATTAGTTCTAATTGTGTTTGACAATATAACTCTGGGTTTTCAACACGAAAAGTTGTATTAGCTGTGAGGAAGATAGTTGCAGTGTTGGCATTCTCAACAATTACACTATTACCTAGAGTTTTCACAGAACCGCCCTCTGTCTTGATTTTAATTCTACTGGAGAATTCTACAGCACCTTTGCCACCGCATTGACCCGTCATTAAGCTACTATCTGAACCTACCGTACAAGATTTATCTACATTGGCATTGAAGCCTCCGTTATATCGGAATTTGTATGTTGAAAATGGTTCAAAGTTCCATGGGGCAGTACCTCTAGAGAGTTGTGTGTGAAAATTAAGTCCATTTGGTTTATCAGAACTAAGTCGAACTACCATTACTTGATGAGGAAAACTTGTAAAAACACTACGAGTATAACGAGTCCCATCAAGGGTAAAGTCAGTTTTGATTACGCCAGTTGTTAGGTCAAGTTCACGTGTATAATTGGTAACCTCCCCTTTTTCGTTTGTAAAAAAAAGATATAAGTCACCTAAGGTTTCGTAATGACGCTGGCATTCAGGTGTACCCGAGAGTGCGAGTGCTGAAAGCTCTTCGGCTTCTTTGATTTTGCCTTCCATGAGTAAAGATCGGATCTTATCAAGATTCTTGCTTGCATCTGGATTGTTTCGATCCATTGGACCTCCATACCAGACGCTATCTTCGTTCAATTGAATTCGTTCACTATAGATGTTTCCAAATACCATTCCACCTAATCGTCCGTTACCTGTAGGGAGTGCTTCATCCCAGTTGTTTGCAGGTTCTTTATACCATAACTTCAAATCATCAGTATATGTATTCATTATATCTATCCTCCACAAAAATTCTTATATCACTTAGTTTATTAACTAAATTATACGCTACTAAAGGTAATGTAACTATAACGTATTTGACTTCTTATACGATGATAATGCTATTAATAATGTGGAACCACTATTGTTTTGTTATCGTCTAATAGATAGATGGATATGAATTCCAATTGTTTTTAATAAGTATCTATAAATAAGTATCTATATTAAGAGGGGTTAAAAAAGGAGGAAAAGAATATGAATATGAATATGAAGGAAAAATTTATCTTGGTAATGGTAGTTTTAGTTTTAGTAATGGTAGGTTGTGGAAGGAAATCAAAGAATGAGGCTAAGAAGGATATATATAACTCGGCAGAATATTCGAGTAATACAAGCGATACCTCTGATACTGAAGTTGAGTATAGTGCATCTGCAAACGATAGTGGCGCTACAAACGATAGTGGGACTGGGGCTGATAGCGATTATACGACCAATAGCTGTGATATTAAGATTGATACAAAGGAGGATATCTATTACAGTGGTTCGGGGGAAGAATATAATAGCTATGCTGAGAATGAATTTTCAGCAGTTTCCAAAGAACCATTATCAACATTCTCCGCTGATGTAGACACAGCGTCCTATAGTAATTTAAGAAGAATGATTAATGAAGGATACATTTATGATGAAGATGCAATCAGGGTAGAAGAGATGTTGAATTATTTTAATTACGATTATGAAGGACCTATTGGCAGGGAGCCATTTGGTGTTAATGTACAGATCGGTAAATGCCCTTGGAATCCTAATACGTCACTTATGATGGTTGGTATGCAGACAAAAGATATTGATTTCTCCGAGGGTCCTAATTCTAATCTGGTATTTTTACTTGATGTATCAGGATCTATGAATGATCCTGATAAATTACCGCTAATGCAGCAAGCATTTTGTATGTTAGCAGAAAATCTTACAAGTAAAGACCGTGTTTCGATTGTAGTTTATGCAGGAGAAGATGCAGTTATATTAGAGGGGGCTAAGGGGAATGAGACGAATCGAATCATTGAGAAGATAACAAGTCTAGAAGCAGGGGGAAGTACAGCAGGAAGTGCAGGGATTCAGGCGGCATATGAGCTTGCAGAGAGGTACTTTATTAAAGGCGGTAATAATCGTGTCATACTTGCTACAGATGGAGATTTGAATGTCGGACTTACGACGGAATACGAATTAACTGAATTGATAACGAAGAAAAGAGATAGTGGAATCTACTTGTCAGTATTAGGATTTGGAACAGGTAATATTAAGGATAATAATATGGAGGCACTTGCGGATAATGGTAATGGAAATTATGCGTATATCGATTCCGTTTATGAGGCTAAGAAAGTTCTGGTTGATGAACTTGGTGCTAATATGGTAACAGTCGCAAAAGATGTGAAATTCCAGGTGGAATTTAATCCAGAGCAGATTAAAGGATATCGGTTAATTGGATATGAAAATCGTGTTCTTGCTGCTGAAGATTTTGAAGATGATGCGAAAGATGCAGGTGAAATAGGAGCAGGACATTCTGTGACCGCCTTATACGAGTTAGTTCCTGTATCAAGTAATATGGAATTAGATGAGAAAGTAACTGGAAGCAGATATACGTCAGTGGATGAGAAATATAAGGATGAGTTATTGACCATTAAAGTTCGTTACAAAGAGCCTGATAAAGAAGAAAGTAAGTTATTAACGTATCCAATTACCACGAGAGCATATACCAATAAAACAAGTGACGATTGGAAATTTGCTTCTTGTATCGCTGAATTTGCAATGATATTAAAAGATAGCCCATATCTGGAGGAGGGTTCAATGAACCATCTACGTAAAAGATTGAATCGATTAGAATATAATGATGGATATAAGAAAGAGTTTAAGCAGTTAGTGAATATAGTAGCAGAATGGGGTTATTACGAATAAATAGATTTGCTTATAAGCGAATACCATTATGCTTTTTCTTTTGACGTCTGTTTCTTTTGATTTTATTATTGGTTATCTAATGCAATTATCTCGTTTTTAGGAAGCAATAAATTGTTATTTAATTTTAATTTGAATAAAATAAGGGAAATAGGCGTTTGTACTTGACAAAAGGGCAAGAAGAAAATAATATTATACTATAAATTAGCTAAAATTAACTTTATGAAAACTAAAAAATGGATAAGAATACCAAGTTTATTTTATGCAAAGAAATAATATACAGTAACCTGTATGCGTAGATAGGAAGGGATATGATATGGCGAAATCAGTTAAATTAGCAGATTTAGCAGCAGTGTTGAATGTAAGTACGGTAACGGTATCGAAAGCACTTTCAAATCAAAAGGGAGTAAGTGAGGAATTAAGGGAGAAGATTAAGAAGCTTGCCGATGAGATGGGATACCGCCAGCCCTCTGCAATAAAGAAAACTGTTGTTAGTAGCGGTTATAATATAGGAATAATAATTGCTGATAAGTTTTTGGGGAAATTTAATTCATTTTATTGGCAGATGTATCAAGCAGTTACAAGTAAAATTGCAACGAAAAATTGTTTTTCTATGTTAGAAGTGATTAGTGAAGCTGATGAAGAATATACTATATTGCCTAAATTAATTCAAGAACAAAAGGTTGATGGAATCATAGTAATTGGTAGAATGAAGGATGTCTATCTAAAGCAGATGAAGGAGGTATCAGCATTACCTACTGTTTATATGGATTTTTATGATGAAAAGCAAACTTGTGATTCTGTTATATCCAATAGTTATTTTGGATCTTATGTTTTAACGAATTACCTTTTTGAAATGGGACATAAAAAAATAGGATTTGTGGGAACTATGTTAGCAACAGATAGTATTACAGACCGTTATTTTGGATTTGCGAAAGCAATGATGGAACATGGGTTGATCGTGAAGCCAGAATGGATAGTGGATGATAGAGATACGAGAACTGGAAAGATTGACATTGACAGCAAAAAATTAATTGTTGAAGATATGCCAACGGCCTATGTCTGTAACTGTGATCTAACAGCAAGTTATGTGATTAAATGTTTGCAAGAAAATGGGTACAGCGTTCCGAATGATGTCTCAGTAGTTGGTTTTGATAACTACCTATATCCGGGATTATGCGAAATCGGTATAACTACATATGAAGTTGATATTCATGAGATGGCTCGCTGTACCGTTAATACTATATTAAAGAAAATTGATAATAAAAGTTACAAATCAGGAATCTTTATTGGCCGAGGTCGTCTGGTTTGTAAGGAGAGTGTAATTCGCGTATAGAAGAGGGAGCTTCCTGCTTGTAAGCAAGTGGGGTGGCTCCTGTTTCTTTTTTAAATAACTGGATGAAGTGATTTACATTCTCAATTCCAAGTCTTGTACTTATTTCAGTTATTGTTAGATTAGTACCAAATAGAAGTTCTTTTGACTTCTCGATTTTTTTATGATTAAGATAACGAAGTGGTGGCATATTGTAGTACTTAGAGAATTCACGGCACAGTCTATATTTATTAACTTGTAATTCTTCGGCTAACTCATCGAGTGAGAAAGTTTGCGTAAGTTTACTATCAAGGAAATCTTTCGATTTTCTTATATATTCTGGTATATAATCTTCTGGATTATCTAGATTCTTTTCATGAACGCAAATCTCTGTAAGTATATCAATAACCCATTTCGTTTCATAAAGGTTTGATAGAGAAGTGTTTGTATGCTGAGGATTAATTATATTTCTAAAACAGTAAGAAACACAAGAATAAGGTTTAACATCGTATATAAAGTTATTATTATCATTAAATATAGAAAAGTATTGATTTATAAAATCCTCTTTAAGATATAGAATTTGAAACTTCCAATTGCTGTTATAAGAACTTATCTTAAAAGGTAATTTGCAATCAAGAAAAAGTAAATTATTTTCTTGTAACTGGTAGGTTGTCTTTTCAATAGTAATCGTTGAATTACCCTTTATGGTATAGAGAAGAATATAAGAGGAAAAGCCAGATGATTCACAGAAGAAAGGGAATGATATTGTTAGTTCTCCACCTGCATAGATGAGGGAAGGAGGAGTGGAATCATTATTCTTTGAATAATTGGGCATGATAAAAGAGATATCCAAAGAATTAGGTAGTTTTGAATAAGAAAGTAATGATTTTAGAAAGTTTTCGTAGTAATTCATAATACACCTCGATCATTAGTAAAAGTAATAGGTTATCATGTAGCATTATTCCATATTTCGTATAAAATATAGTTAATTTTTTTATGTACATCATCTATTATAAATTAAAAGAGTAAATTAATCAACTAATAACATGGGTAGTAAATTAAATTAAGTAATATTACTGGGTAAATAAGTAAAAAGACTGGCAATAATGTATAAAAAAGTGGTGGAAAAATAGTTAAATAATAAAAAATATCTAAAAAAAACAATAACAACATATAAAAATCAATAATAGTTGATGACTTAAAAACAAAATAAATTATAATTAAATTAAGTTACAAAAAAGTAACTGAACAAAAAAGGAGGATTTGTTATGAGACTTAAAAAATTTGTAGCAATTGGTACAGCAGTAGTTCTTTCTTTATCATTCGTAGGTTGTTCAAAGAAAAACAATGATAAAGCAAATAACACAGTAAGCGATAAACCATCAACAGAGGTAACTGATGATAAAACAACTGACACTGCTGATACTACAGCGGACGATGTACTTAGTTATGCAAACATTGTACTTGGGGAAAGTTACACGGATATCTCTACAACTATTAAATTCTACAACAACAGAACAGATATGAATCAAGATGATTACAATGGTAAGAAATGGGATGAGTATGTTGCAGACTTTAATAAATTATATCCAAACATTGAAGTAGTAATCGATGCTGATACAACATATGCTGAAAGTGCATTACTTCGTTTACAAAGTGGTGACTATGGTGATATTTTAATGATTCCTGAAGTTAATAAATCAGATTTATCAAAATACTTTGTATCATACGGTGATCTACCTACTATGGAAGGTCAAGTTCGTTATGCTTCAGATATGGCTTATGATGGACAAGTATATGGTGTTGCTTATATGGGTACTGCTCGTGGTATCGTATATAACAAGGCTGTTTTTGAACAAGCTGGTATTACTACACTTCCTAAAACTCCAGAGGAATTTATCGCAGCTTTACAAGCAATCAAAGATAAAACTGATGCGATTCCTCTATATACAAACTATGCTGCTGGTTGGACTATGAGTGCTTGGGATGATTATATCTCAGGAACAGCTACTGGCGATGCAACTTACAAAAACCAGAAATTACTTCATATGAGTAATCCATTCGAGAACAAAGCAGATGGAACTGGACCTTATGCTGTTTACAAAGTTCTTTATGATGCTGTTGCTAATGGTTTAACTGAAGACGATTATTCTACAACTGACTGGGAAGGTTCTAAAGGTATGATGAACAATGGCCAAATCGCTACTATGGTACTTGGCTCTTGGGCTTATCCTCAAATGGTTGCAGCTGGTGATAACGGTGATGATATCGGATACATGTCATTCCCAATCACAGTGGATGGAAAACAATATGCTTCTTCAGGCCCAGACTACAGATTAGGAATCAATGTTAACGCTTCTGAAGATAACCAAAAAGCTGCTATGGTATTCGTTAAATGGCTTACTGAACAATCAGGATTTGCATACAATGAAAACGGAATTCCAGTTGGAGCTAACGACAACAACTTCCCTGAATTATATTCAGCATTCGACGGTATTGAATTAGTTTCAGATGAACCAGCTATTGCAGGTGAAGAGGATTTCCTTAACTTAATTAATGCTGATTCAGACTTAATGGTTTCTGCTGGTGGTAACACTAAAGTTCAACAAATTATTGAACATGCTGCCAACAAAGATATGACCTTTGATGAAATTATGGCTGAATGGAATGAAAAATGGACTTCTGCTCAAGAAGGTAACGATATAGAAATTAATCAATAATTAGATAACTATCCATAGATAGTAACATACCTATTTTTCTTGATAAACTATCGCACAAATCAAGATTTGTGCGATAGTTCTATCTGATATTTTAGAAGGAGGGTCATATGACAGCATATACAGACCATAAGAAAAAGAACTCCCTACTTCAATGGGCAAGGAGTAGGAAAGGACAACAAGCCATTATCATAGCAGCCTTTATGTTTATCCCTCTTTTATTGTTGTTTACTTTTACTTATTATCCATTTGGAGAAATGATTAAATTTAGTTTTTATAAGATGAGTTATACAAATACTCCTAAGTATATTGGTTTTGATAATTATAAAGAAGTATTTAATAATAAAGAAATCTTCGCATCATTGAAATTATGTCTATATTATATGGCAGGTTCAATCGTGCAGTTAGTAATTGCATTGTATTTAGCAACTATGCTTAGTTTTAAAACAAAAGGCGGAAATATATTCAAGGGATTTATGTTTTTCCCATATTTAATCAATGGTATTGCCATTGGATTTATCTTTAAGTTTTTCTTTACAAGAGGTTTTGTATTTGATTCCGTACTACAATGGTGTGGTTTTAATCTTGAAAATCTTCCGTACTGGTTGAGAACACAAGGGTTGAATAATGTTTCTCTTGTAGGTACATCGATTTGGAGATACTTTGGTCAGAACATGATCCTCTTTATTGGAGCTATCATGTCAGTAGATTCAGAGATGTATGAGGCAGCTGAACTAGACGGTGCAAATAAATTCAAACAGTTTATTCATATAATACTACCTAGTATTAAGACAATTGTTACATTAAATGTAATTTTATCAATTACAGGTTCTCTTAGTGCATTCGAGCCACCATATGTAATTACTAGTGGAGCTAATGGTACTGCAACTTACTTTGTATTAATGAATCGGATTGCACATACGAATCAAAAAGTAGGTCTTGCATCAGCAATGGCAGTCGTATTGCTTATGATAATTTTCGCAGCTACAATCTTACAAAAATTATTCTTCAAATATGCGTTCAGAAATGCTAATGCAGAAGATCAAGTTATAACAAAGAAGAAGACTCGTCTCAAAACGAAGAATAATAAATCAAAGGAGGCGATTTAATGGCAGCGAAACGTAGAAAACATTATACTCCGGGTGCAGTTATTGGAATATTTGTTAAGTATGCATCATTAATATTCTTTACATTAGTAGCTTTAATACCAGTTGTTTCATGTGTCATTACAGCTTTCAAGACAGATGCAGAATATCAAAGTACTAATGTTATGACATTACCTGAAAGTTGGTTGAATTTTGACAACTTCACTAAAGCTTTCAACATGGCTAATATGGGACGTGCATTTTTTAACTCTTTGATTATATTAATTTTTGTATTAGTAGGATCTGTTATAATTGGAACACAATTGGCATATGTACTTAACCGTTTTAAATTCTTAGGTAATGCTTTAATACGTAATTTATTTCTTTTTGCATCATTACTACCAGGTGTAGCAATGCAAATTTCAGTTTATAACATTATGCAACAACTTGGATTTATCAATCACCTATATGGATATATCATTATGATGATGGGTACCGATGTTATAGCTATCTATATATTTATTCAATTCATGGAGAATATATCAACTTCATTGGATGAATCAGCATTTATAGATGGTGCATCATATATGACTATCTATTGGAAAATTATATTACCTTTATTAAAACCTGCAATTGTAACAAGCTTAATTTTAAAAGGTGTAAGTACGTATAACGAATACTATAGTGCAAACTTATATCTTCAAGCAAAAGAATTACGTACAGTGGCGATATCCTTGTTTACCTTTACGGGACCACTTGGAAATCGTTACAACCTAATATGTGCAGGTGTTATTATTTCACTATTGCCAGCTCTAATTGTATTCATACTCTGCCAGAAGCAGATTTATAGCGGTATTACAGCAGGTGCAGTAAAAGGATAATTAGTATGATTGATTGATACTGTGTCAGTTGATTGACAGGAAAGAGAGGACAAAAATGAGTAAAGTTAAAATGATTAGTGAACCGGTGGCTAATGTACCTTGGCAAGAAAGACCAGAAGGGTTAAAAGGAGCGCCAGTTTGGAGATATAATGAAAACCCAATTATCGGAAGAAATCCTATTGAAGGGGTAGCTAGAATCTTCAATAGTGCAGTTATGCCATATGGAGATAGCTTCATTGGAGTGTTCCGTGGAGAGCAAGTAAATGGAATTCCTTTTATCTATCTAGGTAGAAGTGATGATGCAATTCATTGGGATTTCGATAAAGAAAAAATCAACTTTGTAGATGAGAATGGAGAAACATTCCAACCTCAATACGCATATGATCCAAGACTAGTTAAAGTTGAAGATACTTATTACTTAATTTGGTGTCAAGATTTTTATGGAGCAGCAATTGGAATGGCTAAGACTACTGATTTCAAGACATTTACAAGAATTGAAAATCCATTCTTACCATTTAACCGTAATGCAGTGTTATTCCCTAGAAAGATAAATGGTAACTATATGTTACTTTCAAGACCATCGGATAGTGGGCACACGCCATTTGGTGATATTTTTGTTAGTGAAAGTCCTGATTTGGTATATTGGGGCAAACATAGACATGTCATGGGTAAAGGTTCTGAATGGTGGCAATCATTAAAGATTGGTGGAGGAGCTGCACCAATCGAGACATCAGAAGGTTGGTTATTATTCTACCATGGTGTTAGTGGAACTTGTAACGGTTATGTATATTCTATTGGTGGAGCAATTTTAGATATTGATAATCCATCTATAGTAAAATACCGTTGTGAAAACTTCCTTCTTACTCCGGAAGAATGGTATGAAGAACGTGGATTTGTAGCTAATGTATGCTTCCCATGTGCGACTATTCATGATTCAGAATCAGGAAAAATTGCTATCTATTATGGAGCGGCAGATAGTTACGTTGGATTAGCGTTTACTGAAATTGACGAAATCGTAGATTATATTAAAGAAAATAGTGCATTAACACAGACAGATACTGAGCTTGGTATTCGCTAGTTAAGATAAGCCAGGAGTCCTAACATTTGGGTTCCTGGCTTTCTATTAAATTTTATGGGGGTGTTGCTCTATGAAACATAGAAAAAATGGTAAGATTCAACATACTCTAATACGTGCATATTTACTACCTGTTTTCTTTATTATTTTGTTAGGTCTGATTTCTTATAATAAAGCATCGCAAAATTTAAGAAAACAATATGAGGAATCTGTACATGGGACGGTAGGAACAGTTGCATCATATATTGAGTTATTGTGTGACACCGTTGAAAATAAAGCCAATGAAATTGTAAGCGGAGATATTGTGAAATCCTATTACGGTAAAGACATTGGTAAGACGGATTCCAAAACTATGGAAAAATTTCGAGATGTTCAAAAAGTTTTAACAATGGCTAAGGGATCTTGTGAATACATAACTGGATATACCATCATATCGGAGAAGGGGGGCAATCTCAGTAATGGTGGTATAAAAGTACCAAGTGATGCATATGAACAATATTCTTTAAATGAAGATATAGACAAGATAGGGAACAAAGGTATCTGGAAAGGAAGGCATACATATCTAGATGAAACACTCAAAATCTCACAGGATACGTATTCGCTTACTTTTGCACGTGAATTAGTAAAAGCAAATGGTTATCTTAATCTTGATATATCACTATCTTCCGTAACGGATATATTAAAGAAGATACCAAACGATGAAGGCATGTATGTAGCATTGCTGACATCTGATGAGAGGGAAATTATAATAGAGAATGGAGAAGTTAGGGATACTTCTATATTTATAGATAACAAAGTATTTGATAAGAGTAATACGGAGGTTACAAAATCGGGGACTTATGTTAAGTGGAACAATAAAACATACTTGTATACAACTGCGCAAGTAGGTGATACTGGTTTAGTTATATGTAGTTTAATACCACAAGCAATTATACTTGAATCTGCAAGAGAGATAAGACTTGTAACAGTAATTCTAGTCTTGGCGGCATGTATAATAGCACTATTCATAGGTAACCGAATAGCAAAACTTTTAAGTAAAGAAGTGAAAAATCTTACGAAAGCGATGCAAGTTGTTTCCGAAGGAGATTTTACTGTTAAAGTTAATTCTAAGAGGAAAGACGAATTTAGTTTTTTAACAGATCGATTGAATGAGATGCTAGATAGTATTCGTAACATCCTAATGATGGTAAAAGGTTTTAGTGGAGAAGTACAACATTCTTCCAGGGAATTAACAAGTACTAGTGAAAAAATGACTTTTTCTATGGAAGAAATAAATAGTGCTATTGCTGAGGTAGCCGGGGGTGTGAACAAACAAGCACAGGAGACTGATGATAGTTTAACTTCCATGACTATTTTTGCAGAAAAATTAGATCAGATAAGTCAAGATTCAGAGCGAATGCAGAAGTATTCTTCAGTAGCAATTACATCTATTGAAGAAGGAAAGAAACAAGTTGACTTGTTAAGGTCAAAATCAGATGAAGCAATGGAGCGGATGCAGCAGTTAACAACAAATATTAAAGAAGTGGAAAGAGATTCCGTTAATATTGGAAGTATTATTGAAACAATTCAAAATATTGCAAGACAAACTAATCTCTTATCTTTGAATGCATCCATTGAAGCAGCAAGAGCAGGAGAAGCAGGAAAAGGATTTGCTGTTGTAGCCGAAGAAATAAGGAATTTGGCGGATCAGTCTGCGGAAGCAGGTAATCAGATTCAAAACATCATTGAAACGATACAGATTACAGCTAGAAAAACTACTGATTGTACGAACCAGACGAATGGTTATTTGAAGGACCAGAGTATGGCAATAGCAGAAACCATAAACATATTTGGTGAAGTAGCAAACCAAGTAGAGGAATTAGTACGTGTATTAAAAGTTAATTCAACAAAAGTGAAAATAATGATAATTGAGAAAGATGGTGTACTTGAATCTATAAAGAATATCGCACAAGTGGCAGAAGAGGCAGCGGCATCTTCTGAAGAAGTTACTGCTACGGTAACAAATCAGTTAGATGATGTAATTCAGCTTTCTAGTGAGGCAGATAAACTTTTTGATAAAGTACAAAATCTAGATAACACAATTAAAAGATATAAAATATAAGGAAGAATCCTCTATGATTATAATCGAGATTGTAAACACTCGTATTCTATATCCATAGGGGATCTATTCTTTTGATTTATCCAAATAAATCTCTTGACAAATAAGTGTAGGGAATTTAAGATGATAATAATAATTAGCTAAAATTAGCTAATTATTTTGATAATAAAACCGCACTATAAATGAATAAAGAGGGGAATAAAATGGCTAAATCAGTGAAGTTGGCAGATATTGCTGCTATATTAAATGTTAGTACAGTAACAGTTTCAAAAGCCTTGTCTAATCAAAAAGGTGTGAGTGAAGAACTTCGTGAAAAGATTAAAAAATTAGCAGATGAGATGGGATATCGACAACCGTCTACGATTAAGAAAGATGCAGAGAGTACAAGCTATAATATTGGTGTTATTATTGGTGAGATGTTCCTAGACAAATATCAATCCTTCTATTGGCAGATGTATCAAGCAGTTACAACAAAAGCAGTTATGAAAAGTTGCTTTACTTTGCTAGAGGTGGTAAGTAAAGAGGATGAGAATAATTTAATTCTACCTAAACTAGTACAGGAACAAAAGGTTGATGGCGTTATGATAATTGGTAAATTAAACGAAGCATATTTACAGTGTTTGAATATGCGTGCAGGGATACCAGTTATCTATCTGGATTTCTATGATGAGAAAGAGTCTTGTGATGCTATTATATCTAATAGTTATTTTGGATCTTATATGTTAACAAATTATTTGTTTGAAATGGGACACACAAAAATTGCCTATGTAGGAACAGTTTTAGCAACGGACAGTATAACGGACCGTTACTTTGGTTATGCCAAAGCTCTTATGGAGCATAAGGTACCAATTAATCAGGAATGGATCATTGATGACCGTACAGCCGATATAGCAAAGATTTATGTGGATCCAAAATCCGTATTAACAGATAATATGCCCACTGCATTCGTTTGTAATTGTGATTTAACCGCTAGTTATGTAATTAAGATATTACAAGAAGCTGGATATAAAGTACCAGAAGATATATCTATTGTTGGTTTTGATAATTATTTATATCCAGGCATGTGCAATATAGGAATCACATCCTATGAGGTTGACTTTAAAGAGATGGCAAGACGTACGATTCATAGCATGATTAAGAAGATAGCAAACCCAGGCTATAAGCCAGGAGTCGTTATCGTTCAAGGAAAATTGGTTTATAAAGATAGTGTCGCACGTGTTTAATCATAGTGTTTAACACATTTGGAGGGAAATATGAACTATGTAATTAATAAGGAGAATGCAATTGCTAATAGAGGAAATTGTCATAGACTAAAGAATGTATTAAGAAGAGCTGTTAAACAAGAAGCATTAACCATCGGTTTTATAGGCGGATCTATAACACAAGGAAGTTTATCTTCTTCACCTACTACGTGTTATGCATACCGTGTGTTTGATTGGTGGGAAAAAACATTCCCCGATACTGCATTTACATATATAAATGCTGGTATCGGGGGCACCACCTCACAGCTTGGTGTTGCAAGAGTAGAAGAAGATTTGTTAGTGAAAGAACCTGATTTTGTAATTGTTGAATATTCTGTTAATGATGATAGTAATGAGCATTTTCGAGAAACATATGAAGGCCTAATTAGAAAAATCTATTATTCCAGTACAAAGCCAGCGGTATTAATTGTACATAATGTTTTCTATGACTCAGGTGCTAACGCACAGGTTCAACATGCTAAGATTGGGCGCTATTATAACATTCCATGCGTAAGTATGCAAAGTTCCATTTATCCAGAAGTGGTTTCTGGACATATTAATAATCGAGATATAACTCCTGATGATTTACATCCAAATGATGTAGGTCATGAATTGGTAGCTTCTGTAGTTTGCTATTTTCTGGATAAGATTAATAATGAAAGAGATGTTACGGAAGATAGTAATGAAACTTTATTGGATTCAATAACGAAAAATGAGTATGAGAATTCTATTCGATATCGTAATAAGAATATCACATGGACTGGTACTGGTTTTGAGGCAGATCAATCTGTGCAAAGACATATTACAGAGTGCTTCAAGAATGGCTGGACAGCGGAGCATGTAGGTGATTTCATTGAATTTGAAGTTGAGGCTAGTTCGATTGCCGTTCAATATCGTAAATCTGTGAAGCAACCAGCTCCAATTGCAAAAATTATTATTGATGATGATGAAGAAAATGGAGTTTTTCTTAATTCTAATTTTAATGAAACGTGGGGAGATAAACTTGAGCTTGATACGATATTAGAACGTGGAGAATCAGGGATACATAAAGTGAGAGTTCGAATTATTGATGTTAAGGATAATAATGCAGTACCTTTTTATCTTGTTTCAATTATTGGATCTTAAAATTAGAAGAAAAGAAAAAGGTTAGAGTCTGAATAGATAACACATTTGATAGTAAAAGGATTTTAAGAAACAGACACGTTTTTTATAAATAAAGAATATAATAAAGCAAATCATTTGTGGAGAGATTCTGTGGTTACAGTTAGTTTGTGTTTAATTGTGAAGAATGAAGCTGACAGATTAGATAATTGTCTTAAGTCAGTTGTAGAGGTTGTGGACGAAATTATTATAGTAGATACGGGCTCTACGGATGAAACTAAGGAGATTGCAAGAAGATATACAGACAAAGTCTATGATTTTGCCTGGTGTGACGATTTTTCAGCAGCAAGAAATGAATCCTTTCGACACGCTACCAAAGATTATATATTATGGCTTGATGCCGATGATATCTTAAAACCAGAAGATTGTAAGAAGTTACAGCTTCTGAAGGAATCATTACAGGATCATATAGATATTGTTTACTTTATCTATAATTATGCATTTGATGATACTGGAAAACCATCTCTGACATTTAGGCGAGAGCGATTAGTAAAGCGGTTATCTAATCCAAAATGGGCGGGGTTTATTCATGAGTATATTGATATTCATGGTAATTCACTAGAATCTGACATTGCTGTAACTCATACGAGGGTTCATGGCAATGCTGACCGTAATTTGAATATATATAAGAAAAAAATTGCAGAAGGAATAGAGCTAAATTCAAGAGATCAGTACTATTACGGAAAAGAATTGTATTATCATGGTAAGTTTGAGGAGGCAATTGATGTACTTGAAAAATTCGTTACCTTACCTGTGTGGATAGAAGATGAATTGGATGCGAACAACCGCCTTGCTGAATGTTATATATGGAAGAAGGAATATAAGAAAGCGAGAGCATGTATCTATAGAAATATTGATCGAACCCTTCCAAGAGCAGAATCCTTATTTCAACTAGCGAAGGCTTTTCAACAAGAAGGTCGATATCAGGAGGCTGCATATTGGTATGAAACTATTTTACGGACTAAGAAACCGGTTAATATAGCAGGTTTTCTCTATGACGAATATTGGACCTGGAAACCTCATATTGAATTATGTGTATGTTACTTTTATCTAGGTGAAATTAATAAAGCAATTGAGCAAAACGATTTAGCCGCTAACTATGTTCCGAACAACGATGCGGTGCTATATAATAGACAATATTTTAATGATTTGAAGAAAAACAGAGAAAGAAGTTAATGTTAAACTTAATAACATTGATATAAGATTATTGTTTTTGTGTATAAGAATCGCCCGTAGAGCAAATGATTATTTTTGTTCCATGGGCGATTTATCAATTCTATTTACCATAAACTGTAGAACTACTATTTAGAGAAGATTTTGTTTATATAGTTATCGTATCAAAAAAAATTTTATTATACAATGCAGATGCATTTGAGTCATCTAATAATAGGGCTTGCTTATTATAGCTAATAGCGGATGAGATATCATTTTTATTATATGCGCAGATGCATAACTGTATATAAGCCGCTACTTTTAGATTCTTTTGTTCGGTATTTAATATAGGAAACAGTTCATCCGATGTGGCTAAACGAAACCAAAATATAGATAAGTCCCACTGTTGTAACTTAAGATATAGCGTACCTATTTTACTACAGAGTGACAGATCGGGAGCTTTGATCTGCATAGATCGAAAGCTATATTCTAGAGCTTTTTCTAGATTTTCAGTTAGGATAAAGCAATCTATTAAATACTCATAACTTCTTTGGATTTCATACCTATTATCTGATTTTTGTTCAAGGAAATCAATGAAGACAGGGATACACTTTTCGTATAAACCTGACATAAACAACTCGCCACCATAGAAATATTTTTCATGAGGTAAGAGTTCGAATCCATCTAAAAGGCGTTGTTCGTAGTTTGGAAGGTAACGAGAGTAATGTCCATGATCGCTCGTATGCGTAACATGAATATCACTATGATAATAAGTTCCATGTACAACAAGTTCCTCATGTACAAAATATCTCCAGTAAAATCCAGCACCATTGCGTACTAATTTATCTCGTGGAATTGAAAGTGTACAGATGCCATCTTTGTTGAAGGTTATATCATAAATCATTGTTACGATGTCCATGGAAGGATCTAGAGTCTCTTTAAGCTGAAGGAGAGAGTCGCGATCGTTTTTTCTTAATACATCATCTGCATCCAACCATAAGATATATTCTTTCGTTGCAAGTGAGAAGGCATAGTTTCTTGCTGCTGAGAAGTCATTAATCCAAGTAAAATGATATATGGTATCCGTATATTCTTCTATAATAGAAACAGTTTTATCAGTAGAGCCAGTATCAACTATTATAATCTCATCTACAACATCTTTGATGGAATCTAGGCAATTTCGGATACAATTTTCTTCGTTTTTTACAATCATACAAAGACTAATTGTTATCATATATTTCCTCCTCAGTTGTTTTTTTCTTATATGCATCTTCAATAAGTTTCAAATTATTTAGAAGACGAGAATCATCTGGAGAACAAGATAGTGCTATTCTTGCATAATAAAGAGCTTCTGAATAATTGCCTAGATAGTAGTTTGCGATTGCACCATAATCTGGAAGTGTGTAGCCCCATGAAGTCTCTTCATCTAGATAAGTACCAGTCCTCCTTGTTTTTGCGAGAGCAGTTGTTACAAGATCTAATAGAGTTATCCAGTCTTGCCTATAATAGCATATGTGAGCATATTCAATATAGGACTCACGAATTGTAGGAGCGTCATCAATTGCCCTTTTTAGCCAATTTATTGAGGTGTCCACTTCGTTTTTATAAAGATAGCACTTAGCGATGTACCTCATAGAAGCACATCTTTCCACACTCCATGTTGCGGTGGGAAGTGTAAGGTGGTAAAGAAGTGTTTTGATTGCCTGATCGGCTTTTTTATGATACATATATTCGCGCCCTAGATAGTGTATATTTCTATCATACATAGGATATTCTTTGGCAGAAAGTTCTAGTAAGCCAAGATAACTTCCCCTAGATTTACTAGTATCAGGATAGTGTTTTAGATGAATAGCTAACTGATTAGCATAGAGATCGGGTGAAGTACCTGTATACTCAAGAATTTCGTGAACTGGATAAATCCAATGAAAGTCGTTTCTTTTATGGATTTTTTCGTATAAGTAGGTAACGATTGGTTTTCCATCTGGATGGAAGCCAAATGTGTATTGGTACCTTAGACGTGTGGTATTATCCGTCCATGCCTCTTCTAACTTAGTACGCCAACCGGGATCAAATATCTCATCAAGATCTGTACAAACACAAATATCGGTATCTTCTGGCACGAAGTCGAGAGATTTATTTCTTGCGATATCAAATCTCCAAGGGTCTATGTTTATGGAGTATACATGTACTCCAAGTGAGGTTAGTAGCGATATAGTATTGTCAGTAGAACCAGTATCTGCTACGATTATCTCATCTGCTTCTGACATAGAGTCAACCCATCGTTGTACAAATTTTTCTTCGTTTTTAGCTATAGCATAAACACAAACTTTATATCTATTCATGTTGACCTCCTGTTTATTACTTGTTTAGGAAAATCTATGTATAGATTGCTACATAGATTTTCCTAATTTTATTTACCTACTATTCATACCTAATTGTTACTGTTTTGTAACGATTAGGTTGTAGATAATCCTGCATTTAAAAATACGTTAACAACACCTGATGTTGAAGTACTTGAGGCATATACAACTAATAGTATCCGGGTACCAGCAGTAATAGTTCCTGTGATAGAAGCAGTTGCTCCATTAGAAGCATTAGAAGCAGGTGCAGAAAATGTAACAGTAGCAGTTGATAAAGGTGTAAAAGTTGTACTGTTAGCTGGAGCAGTATAAACCTGGGCTGTAATTGTTGGGTTGATAGCTGTAACTGACTGTCCCACAGCTGCAGCAGCAAGTGAAACCAATGTTAGATTTCTAGGTGCAACGAAAGCAAATGCCTGTAAATCGTTAACAATTGAAATAGGAGAGTTGATTGTAGTATTTTGTGTAGTATCTTCGCCAAAACCTATAATTGCAACTAGTCTAGCTGAATCATCAGTGTTTACACCTAAAGCAACGTTGCTTCCAGAAGCGTAAGGGATAATTGCACCTGCGCCGTTTTCACCATTTTCACCAGTAGGACCAGTAGGACCAGTAGGGCCAGTAGCACCATTCACACCGTTTGCACCGGAAGCGCCAGTAGGGCCAGTAGGACCAGTCGGGCCGGTAGCACCATTCGCACCGTTTGCACCGGAAGCGCCAGTAGGGCCAGTAGGACCAGTAGGACCAGTAGCACCATTCGCACCGGAAGCGCCAGTAGGACCAGTAGGACCAGTAGGACCAGTAGGACCATTTGGGCCTGTATCTCCAGTTCTACCAGTAGGACCGGAAGCACCAGTCGGGCCAGTAGGACCTGTATCTCCAGTTCTACCAGTAGGACCGGAAGCACCAGTAGGACCAGTAGGACCAGTAGGACCAGTAGGGCCAGTAGCACCAGTTCTACCAGTAGGTCCTATACAGCAACGACAGCATTGGTTATCGTGATGTGGATGACAACAATTATTATTACCACCACATAGATTGTTTGAATCAGGAAAACAGTTTGAGTTTCTCATAACATCACTCCGTCATAATATTTCCATATTCTATACTACGTATTGGTTATTAGTAATAATATGACTAATTTACAGCTTATCTTGAATATCACAATTCGACATAATTAAATATGGATAGTATAATATATTCGAATAACAACAAAAAGTTACATCAAAGCGAAAGAAAAAAATTGTATTGGGATTATATATTAATTACACCGCATATGTAATCGATAGGTAACTGATTAATTCTTTATTATGTTGACAGAATATAATACGAATTAAAAAACTCGAAAACTGTAGTAAATAGAAACAGTTTTCGAGTTATATGTTTATTCCAGTATATCGTAAGCTTGTAAGTCATTACATTTCTTATATACATGTAATGTATTCTGTCTATCACAGGTTGCTAGGAATACTTCGGAGATATCATTGATCTGATGGGCTTTTAATTGGGAGCGTAACCAGGTTTCGTTATTGCCAGTGTGCTTTAGATTATCAGTCATAATATGTCCATCAATAATAACGTTTGCAACAAGGTATTCTTGTGTGATAGATAACTTCATATCTTTACCCGTTAGCGGCCTAGTATCTGATAGCGGTAAAAAGCTAAGTTTGCCATTTGGCTCTAGGATAATCGTTTGTATAGTAGATAAATCAAAATAACCAGCTGTTCTACATAAGCATAACAATTCGCTGGAATCTAGTTTAGCCTTCCTTAAACTTTTCTCATAGATTGTGCCATTGTCATAGAGGATTACGGGCTTACCCGTAACAATACGTCTGAATTTGATGGATTTATTTGTAAGTTCTGAAATCGAGATTACTACAAGAGCATAGATAATCATCGCAACAAATGGTTTAGTCACGTCGGTGAATTCTGTTGTTGCCATCTCAGCTGCAATGGAGCCTATAGTTATACCGTTAATATAATCAAACATGGTTAATTGAGACATTTCTCGATTGCCCATTAATATGCTTAGGATAAATAGAGTAATAATAGAGCCTAGAGCAGTAAGAATTACGTGTATAATTTCCATGTGTTCTCCTATCTGCACAAGGTAAAGAGCCTGTGCGTTATATTCCAATGTGAATAAGCATATTTCACATTTTAAGCTAATTGTAGTATGCTCCGATAGGATAATAATATGTAATGCTATTGATGAAAATTTGACGAAGTATTAAATGCTTGTACAGAAAAAAGACCTATCTTTCGATAGGTCTAAACAAGCTTGTTATATCTATAGTAAAATAAGCGTGATTATATCACAATTAAGCAATTTTGTTAACAGCTAAACTTAAGCGAGAAATTTTTCTTGCAGAAGTATTTTTGTGATAAACGCCTTTTTTAGTAGCTTTATCAATTTCACTAATTGCATCTCTTAAGCATGCTTTTGCAAGAGCAGCGTCGCTAGCAGCCACAGCAGCGTCTACTTTCTTGATAGCAGTCTTTACTTTAGATTTAATTGCTTTGTTTCTCATTGTCTTAGTTTCGATAACTTTGATTCTTTTTTTAGCAGATTTAATGTTAGCCAATCCGTACACCTCCAAAATTTTGATTATATTAGATACTGTGTTTCATTAAACCCGGACACGGACGTTCTAATGTAAACATACTCATATATTGTAGTATAAGAACGAATTTCTGTCAATACATAATTTCGATATTTATAGGAAAAACTGTGGATGTCCATTGATAACCTTTAGTATGTGAAAAATATAAAAAATATATGTTTATACTGCTAAATACTTATGAGTTTGACACAATTCTGAGTAAATCATTGAATAAAGGAAAGGATTATATAACGATGAAAGAAGAAATAAAGAGAAGTAGTGCAAATTGTAATGCAAGAACTGACCTTGCATTAGAAGTAAGAGAAAGTTTTGAAGAAGATAATGTTGAGGTATCTGGTGTAGTATTAGAAGAGGATTATGTACAAGATAAAGATATTAAGATAACAAGAGTAATAATTAAAGATGAGCATGGACAAGCAGCAATGGGGAAACCTATAGGGACCTATATTACGATAGAAGCACCTCGCCTTCAAGAAGATGACGAAACCTATCATGAACCATTAACAGAAGAAATCGTTAAATATATTAAAGAACTACTAGGGGAGGATAAGGAAGGAGAGGTACTTATTGCGGGACTTGGCAATCGTGAAGTTACACCAGATGCACTTGGACCAAAGGTAGTTGATAATTTGTTTGTTACAAGACATCTTATTAGGGAATATGGAGAGGAATTCAAGCAGAAAAATCAAATGGAGTCTATGAGTGCGATTGCTCCTGGCGTAATGGGGCAAACGGGTATGGAAACTAGCGAGATTCTAAAGGGAATAATCAAGCAAACAAAACCAAAATGCCTTATTGCAATTGATGCATTAGCGGCAAGGAGTGTATCTAGATTGAATACTACGATACAAATCACGGATACTGGAATTAGTCCTGGATCAGGTGTTGGTAATCATAGAAATGCTTTGAATGAAGAATGCCTTGGAGTGAAAGTAATCGCTATCGGTGTTCCTACTGTAGTGGATGGTGCCACAATAGTGAATGACACGCTAGAGAGATTCTTAGATGGAAAAGGATTTTCGGAGGAGGAGATGTATAAATTCATGGAAGAAGTAAGAGAAAAGATGGTTTGTAATATGTTCGTGACCCCAAAAGGAATTGATGATGCGGTAAAGAGAATCAGTTATACGATTTCCGAAGCACTCAATCAATGCTTTTGTCAAACCATATAATACAGACAAGCAATTGCGAAACTCAATTACGAATATAGGTTATGTTACCGTATTCTGTTGAATTTCGCAATTTTTAAAGGATACGAAAAGACGTTTTGTTAAGATTAATAGAATGCGGTTCATCGAATAATACTAGATACATAGAATATAATATAGAAAGGAATTTTAATAAATTACAATGAACAAGGGAGGGAGTGTTAAGGTAAGATTTTTGCAGATTTTTGAAGGGATATGAAAACGAATATGAATATGAATATGAAGATTGATAGAAGGAGTATGTGGAATTCATTGCATCAGGTGTTTTGGATTATAGTATCACTTTTTGCAATTATAATTATTATAAAATGTTGTGCTGTAACCACAAAAACCGATTTTTCAGACACATTTAAAGAGGTTATAGAAGAGATGATAAGCGATTTTAGTTTATCACTCTACCAAGAACAATCGAATTATCTATCATACATAGTAGAGTCGGCTGTCCTACCTGAACTAGAAGATAGTAATCCTATATTCAAATTTATGACAAGCATGTTTCCGATTCAGCAGTATACAATTTCAGAGAAGATGCAGATGGTTATGAATGGTGATGTTGAGGAGACAGATAACGAATTTATTGAAGTAATGAAGTTAATGACCAGTGATAGTTTCATGAATGGGAACGCAGGCTTTGGTGAGGATGATTCTACTCATAATAGTGAACTTTTAGTGGATAGTGAACTTTCTGATGTGGAAGGAAATCCACGTGATTCTTACTATGAAGATGATACTACAACAGCAAGTTCTACAGCGGTAGCGAATAATAGTCTGTTGAATAAGATTCATACCCTTGAAAGTTCAAGGGATTATACATATCTAATCAAGAATTTCTATATAGTGGATAAAACTACTTATACAACTAAGAACGAATTTGATGTGAATAAATTATTAGATAAAGATTTGACAATCTCTATAAACTCTGATAAACCACAAGTACTAATCTATCATACCCATGCATCGGAAGCGTTTGCGGATAGTAGGAAGAACAAAACAGAGGATACAATAGTTGGAGTTGGAGAGCGTTTGACGGAGATTTTAGAAGAACAGTATGGAATTAATGTAATACATGATACAAGTATCTACGATATGATGGGAGGAACTTTTGATAGAGGAACAAAAGCCTATGACTATTCCCTTAAAGGAGTAACGAAAATATTGAAAGAGAATCCTTCTATTAAAGTGATTATTGACCTTCATCGTGATGAAGGTGAAAAAAGAGTGACCCAAATAGGAGGCAAAGACACAGCACAAATTATGCTATTCAATGGGCTGAGTAGGAATGCAAATGGTGATAATAAGTATATCCCAAATGAAAATCTTATAGGCAATTTAGCATTCAGTTTGCAACTTGAACTGCAAGCTATGAAAGAATATCCGACATTAATGAAGAGAATATATCTTAAGAGTTATCGATACAATCTACATTTGTTGCCTAGAGCTACGCTGGTAGAATTAGGAACTGCGAATAATACGGTAGAAGAGGCAAAGAACGCAATGGAACCATTCGCAAAAGTCATCTATCAAGTATTATCTGGAAATACCACACAGACACCAGCTACAACAAAGTAGTGCAGTAGAGAACATGCAAATTTTCTTGTGTCTACTAGGTTCCTATGATATAATGCTTCATAGTAATATGGATAATAAGCCTATTATAGAATGATGATGTCAAATTAGCATCATCATTCTGGGCTCAGGAGGAATATAGATGGCACATATTGACCAGAGTAAAATAAGAAATTTTTGTATTATTGCGCATATCGATCATGGTAAATCAACATTAGCTGACCGTATTATTGAGAAGACGGGTCTTCTCACTAGTAGAGAGATGCAAGCACAAGTACTTGATAACATGGAACTTGAGCGTGAAAGAGGAATTACAATTAAGGCGCAAACCGTTCGTATCGTATACAAAGCCAACAATGGAGAAGAATATATCTTTAACCTAATTGATACTCCAGGACACGTTGACTTTAACTATGAGGTATCTAGAAGTCTTGCAGCTTGTGAAGGTGCAATTCTTGTGGTTGATGCAGCGCAAGGTATTGAGGCTCAGACACTTGCTAATGTATATCTAGCTCTTGACCATGATCTTGATATCATGCCTGTAATCAATAAGATTGACTTACCAAGTGCGGAACCAGAACGTGTTAAGAATGAAATTGAAGATGTTATTGGTTTAGAGGCTTGGGATGCACCACTTATATCGGCAAAGAATGGTATCAATATTGAAGAGGTATTAGAGCAAATCGTAACGAAGATTCCAGCTCCACAAGGTGATGCAGACGCTCCGTTACAAGCATTGATCTTTGACTCTGTATATGATGCTTATAAAGGTGTTATCATCTTCTGTCGTGTGAAAGAAGGTACGGTAAAGAAAGGTACTGAGATCAAGATGATGGCAACTGGAGCAACTGCGGATGTAGTTGAGATTGGTTATTTTGGTGCGGGTCAGTTTATCCCTTGTGATGAATTATCTGCAGGTATGGTTGGTTATATCACAGCGAGTCTTAAGAATGTGAAAGATACTCGTGTAGGTGATACAGTAACCGATGCGAATAATCCATGTAAAGAAGCTCTTCCTGGTTACAAGAAGGTAAATCCAATGGTTTACTGTGGTATGTATCCAGCTGACGGTAGTAAGTATGGTGATTTACGCGATGCCTTAGAGAAACTACAACTTAATGATGCAGCATTACAATTTGAAGCAGAGACATCTGTTGCACTTGGATTCGGTTACCGTTGTGGTTTCCTTGGATTATTACACCTTGAGATTATTCAGGAACGTCTTGAAAGAGAATATAATCTAGATATTGTTACGACAGCTCCAGGTGTTATCTATAAAGTTCATAAGACAGATGGACAAGTAATTGACGTAACTAATCCATCAAACTTACCAGATCCATCTGAGATTTTGTATATGGAAGAACCAATTGTTAATGCGGAGATTATGGTAACGACTGAGTTCGTTGGTGCTATTATGACATTATGCCAAGAACGACGTGGTGTATATCTTGGTATGGAATATATGGAAGAGACAAGAGCCCTTCTTAAGTACGAGTTACCACTTAATGAAATTATCTACGATTTCTTTGATGCATTAAAATCAAGATCAAGAGGTTATGCTTCTTTTGATTATGAGATGAAAGGTTATGAAAAATCGGAACTTGTTAAACTTGATATTCTTATTAATAAGGAAGAAGTGGATGCCCTCTCCTTTATCGTTCATGCAGAGACTGCTTATGAACGTGGCCGTAAGATGTGTGAAAAGTTAAAGAATGAGATTCCAAGACAATTATTCGAGATTCCAATTCAGGCCGCAATCGGTAGCAAGGTTATCGCTAGAGAAACTGTTAAAGCTATGCGTAAAGATGTTCTTGCTAAATGTTATGGTGGAGATATCTCAAGAAAGAGAAAACTTCTTGAGAAACAAAAAGAAGGTAAGAAGAGAATGCGACAAGTTGGTAACGTAGAGATACCACAACAGGCATTCATGAGCGTATTAAAGTTAGATGAAGAATAGAATGGTAGAGAATAGAAATCCTATAGGAATCTATATTCATATTCCTTTTTGTGAGGCCAAATGCGCCTACTGTGATTTCATATCAGGTCCATCAAGTAATGAGAATAAGAAACGTTATGTAGATGCTTTGGTTGAACAAATCAAAGAATATTCCTATCTTAATGAGGAGTATTATGTTCGTACTATATTCATCGGTGGAGGAACACCTAGTAGTATTGATCCAATGGATATAAGAAGAATTTTAGGAACGGTATATGAAGTATTTGATATAGAGAATATCTATAGTGGTGATGAGAATACTAAGCAATCATTGCATGATAATAATAAGATAGAGATTACCATAGAGGCAAACCCAGGAACTTTAACTAAGGATAAACTACTTATATACAAGGAGGCTGGGATTAACCGTATTAGTATGGGATTACAGTCTGTGAATGATAAGGAATTAAAGCTACTTGGACGTATTCATACGTATGATCAGTTTGAAGCGAACTATCATCTTGCTAGAAAATGCGGTTTTACTAATATCAATATTGACCTTATGTCTGCCCTTCCTGGGCAGACTATTGATACTTGGGAGCGTACTCTAAAGACTATTATAGAACTAAATCCCGAACATATATCAGCCTATAGTCTAATTATTGAAGAAGGCACGCCATTTTTTGAGCGTTATGCAGATGGTAGTGAGTTGCCAGCGGAAGAAGAAGACAGGCAGATGTATTATCTTACAAAAAAACTTCTTAGAGAAGCTGGATATGAACGTTATGAGATATCTAATTATGCAAAACCAGGCTTTGAAAGTAAGCATAATTCTTCTTATTGGGAGCGTATTGATTATATCGGTTTCGGTTTAGGAGCATCTTCTTGTATTAATAATACTCGTTTTCATAATGAAGAAGATTTAGCTTTATATATAGAAGAAGGAATAGGAGTTCGGAAAGATAACAGTGTCTCATTCTATGGAAGATTTGCACGAAAAGAGTTAAAACAACTTACTTTAAAAGAGCAGATGGAAGAGTGTATGTTCTTAGGTCTTAGAATGATGAAGGGGGTAGATCTGAATCAGTTTGAACAGCAATTTGAGGTTCAATTTGACAGGGTCTATGGAAAAATCGTGAAAGAGATGGTATCAGACGGATTATTAGTTATTAAGAACCATCATCTTATCTTAACAGAACGTGGTATTGACTTAAGTAATTATGTAATGTCAGAGTTCTTATTATAGATTATAGTAAGAGAGCTGTTACAAACAATTTTAATAACTTATTCAGTTTTAGATTATAAATGCAATATATTAAAAAGACAATCTTTCAAAGGTTTGTGAGTGAATTGATATGCTACCTCTATATAGGACAATGAAATATAATAGTCCTATATGGGGGTATTTCTATGTCTAGGAAAAGTAAAATAGATCCAGTAGAAAAGGTTAAGATAATTGAACGATATCTTTGTGGTGAACTTAACATTATCCAAGCTGGCAGTATTTTAGGTGTAGTTCATTCAAGTGTACAAAGTTGGGTTCGTTTATATAAGTCAGAAGTCCCTGACGATTCAGATAATTTATTATTGAATTATTAATAAATAATATTTACTAATTGTAGTATGATTTCACACAATTATCGTCGGCAGTGATATAATAAGGATATATGAATTGACAGAAGGGACTGACTATAATGTTACATAAAAGAAATCTTGTTAGCAACAATCAAAGAAGTGTTAATATGTGTCAGGATAATTATGAGCACATAGGTTACTATAAGAAATATTGGAAGAAGTTTATATTACAATTTGTTATATTGATTGTATTTATTATAATGTCGAATATTTATACCACGAAACCTGTGAAAGCGAGTAGAAAAGTATACAAGATAACAACGAGCACAAAACCATGCGATTCTTCAGTGAAATATAGTACTTATAATAAATATACGAAGGACTATTATACACTCCTATCTTATCTTAAAAAATTAGAAAAAGAAGGTGGCGGTACTTTAGTGCTATCTAAGGGGACCTATACAATTACGAACACGCTTTATGTTCCGTCGAATGTAACAATTAAATTAAAGGATGGTGTGAAGATTGTTAAAGGGAAAAAATCGGGAACAAGTAAATTCACGGCATCTAAGTCTATATTTCAGTTTTGCGGTTATTCAAAAAGCAGCAAAAAAGGTGTGTATAAGAAGTATGATGGTGAATCGAACATATCATTAATTGGAGAAGGTACAGTAAGAATCGATATGAATTACGATGAAGATGCAGTTGGAATTATGATGTGTCATAATCGCAATATTAAGATAACGGGGATAATCTTTCAAAACATGTATAGCGGCCACTTTATTGAGATGGATGCGTCGAAGAATGTAATAGTTAAGAATTGTACATTCAAGAATCATAAGGATTCTTATAATAACAATAAAGAAGCAATAAACTTAGATACACCAGATAAGAGCACCAATGGATTTCACGCAGATTGGAGTTCGTATGATAAAACTGCCAATGAGAATGTAACAATATCTGATTGTGTTTTCAAGGATCTGGAGCGTTCCATAGGAACACATAAGTATTCACAGAATAAATTACATACGAATGTGCAAATTCTTAACAATACGATTACGAATTGTGACCAAGATGCAATTCGTATTATGAATTGGGAAGAACCAATTATTAAAGGTAATACCATTACTAATGTAGGAAACAAGAAATCTGGACTACGTGCCATTCTTATAAGTGGAGTTATTAATCCACAGATCTCAGATAATGTATTTAAGAGTGTTTCGAGACCGATGCAGATTATACCATGGAAGAATATAGACGATGGAGACGAATACGATATCATATATAGTTCGATTAGCGATGCTTGTTTAGAAATTATGAAGAATAATAATCTAATTGATGGTGATGAATACTTTATTCGTTATAGTAAGGATTACAATGAATATAAGAAGAATACGGACAAGATTCCATTAAAGTCATAGAATTTATAAAGAGCTATTAGCATGCTGGTTAGCGTATGCTAAAGCTAACCCGTACGGAAGTTCTTATTCAGCAGGCAATGGAAACCTTAATGAAAGGTCGAACAAGCTTTGTAATAGCTCATAGACTATCTACTATTAAAGATGCAGATATGGTTATCTATATGCAAGAGGGGGATATTAAGGAAGTTGGTACTCACAATGATCTTTTAAAAGAAGATGGATTATATGCAGCTCTATATAATAGTCAGTTCGCAGAAAATAATGCTTCGTAAATAAATATAACTAAAGAATATGTATTTAATTTACATGTAGTTTCATCGTGAGCAAAGAATACTTTAAAAAAATTTAAAAATATTCTTGACAAAATAATTTCTTAGTGCTATGTTATTTGTAAAGATATTAGCACTCTCCATCAATGAGTGCTAACAATCAATAACCTAATAAATCTTATTGAATATAATAAGAAAGGAGTGGTCTGGTGCAGCTTGATGATAGAAAGTGGAAGATATTGCATGCAATCATTCGTACCTATCTAGAGACGGGTGAGCCGGTTGGATCAAGAACGATATCAAAATATACCGATTTGAATCTAAGCTCTGCAACCATCCGTAACGAGATGTCAGACCTAGAAGAATTAGGTTATATTATTCAACCGCATACTTCCGCTGGTAGAATTCCTTCTGATAAAGGTTATCGATTATATGTTGATACCTTGATGGAGGATAAGGAACAGGAAGTCCAAAGCATGAAGGAGATCCTAATTGAAAAAGCTGATAAGATGGAACTTCTATTGCAACAAGTTGCCAAGATGTTGGCACAGAATACGAACTACGCTACTATGGTAACAACACCACAGTATCGACACAGAAAAGTGAAGTTCGTACAATTAAGTGAAGTTGATGAAGAGCAGATTCTTCTTGTTATCGTTTTAGAGGGTAACATTGCTAAGAACAAGTTCATAACTTCAACGCAAATAATAGAAAAAGAAATGATTCTGAAATTAAATATATTATTGAATACATTTCTTCAAGGTTTGGATATTACTGATATTAATCTATCCGTGATCCAAAAGATGAAAGAACAAGCAGGAGCATATGGAAGTCTTGTAAGTGACATCTTAGATGCAGTTGCTGAGGCAATTAATGAAGAGGATGCACTTGAGATATATACAAGTGGTGCAACGAACATTCTAAAATATCCGGAACTGAGTGATACACAGAAAGCTTCTGAACTTCTCTATGCATTCGAAGAGAAGAAGCTTCTAACAGATTTAATTACAGATAAGAGAGAAGATAAAGAAAATCGTGGTATTCAAGTATATATCGGTGATGAAACTCCAATTGAGTCGATGAAAGATTGCTCTGTGGTAACAGCAACCTATGAGATAGAAGAAGGTGTCTATGGCAAGGTTGGAATTATCGGTCCAAAACGTATGGATTATGAGCGAGTAGTAGGAACTCTCCAGAATATGATGAGTCAGCTCGATGATATATTCAAAAAAAAGTAGTAATATCCGATTAGAGGAAAGGTGGTAGTCGAAAAGTGACTGGTCAAGAAAAGATGGAAGATGTATTGGATCAAGAAACAGCAGAAGAAACTGTAGAAGGTACAGTAGAAGATACAGAAGAAGTAGCTGTTGAAGAAGAAATGGTAGAAAGTGATGAAAGTACAGGGAAGTCATCAAAATCCTTCTTTAAGAAAGATAAAAAAGAAAAGAAGGATAAAAAAGATGCAGAAATTGATGAATTAAAAGATAGATTAATGCGTCAGATGGCAGAATTTGAGAACTTTAGAAAGCGTTCTGAGAAAGAAAAAGCACAAATGTTTGAAATCGGCGCTAAGAGTATCATTGAGAAGATTCTTCCTGTTGTTGATAACTTCGAAAGAGGTCTTGGCGCAATTAGTGAAGAAGAAAAAGAAGGTGCATTCGCACAAGGAATCGAAAAGATTTACAAACAAATGGTTACATCATTAGAAGAAGCAGGAGTATCTGCAATTGACGCAGTAGGTAAAGAATTCGATCCAAATCTTCATAATGCAGTAATGCATGCAGAAGATGAAAATTTTGGTGAAAACATCATATCCGATGAATTTCAAAAAGGATATAAATATAAAGAAACTGTAGTTCGTCACAGTATTGTTAAAGTTGTTAATTAAATATATTGAAAATTACGTAAACTATTATCTGTGTGGATTGATTATATTAGGAGGAATTAATTATGAGTAAAATTATTGGTATTGATTTAGGTACAACAAATTCATGTGTAGCTGTTATGGAAGGTGGAAAACCAGTTGTTATTGCTAACGCTGAAGGCGCTAGAACAACTCCATCTGTTGTTGCATTCACAAAAACTGGAGAAAGATTAGTTGGTGAACCTGCAAAACGTCAAGCTGTAACAAATTCGGATAAAACAATCTCTTCAATTAAGAGACACATGGGTACAGAATTTAAAGTATCTATCGATGATAAAAAGTATTCGCCACAAGAAATCTCTGCTATGGTACTTCAAAAATTAAAAGCAGATGCTGAAAGCTACTTAGGAGAAAAAGTAACAGAAGCTGTTATCACTGTTCCTGCATATTTCAATGATGCTCAAAGACAAGCAACTAAAGATGCTGGTAAAATCGCTGGTCTTGATGTAAAACGTATTATCAACGAGCCAACAGCGGCAGCTTTAGCATATGGTCTTGATAACGAGCATGAGCAAAAAATCATGGTATACGATTTAGGTGGTGGTACATTCGACGTATCTATCATTGAAATTGGTGACGGTGTTATCGAAGTATTAGCTACAAGTGGTGATAACAGACTTGGTGGTGATGATTTCGATGATAGAATCACAAGATACATGATCGATGAATTCAAAAAAGCAGAAGGTGTTGACTTATCTACAGATAAGATGGCTCTTCAAAGATTAAAAGAAGCTGCTGAAAAAGCTAAGAAAGAATTATCATCAGCTACAACAACAAACATTAACTTACCATTCATCACTGCTACAGCAGAAGGTCCAAAACACTTTGATATGAACTTAACTCGTGCTAAATTCGATGAGTTAACTCATGATTTAGTAGAAAGAACTGCAACACCAGTTCAAAACGCACTTCGTGATGCTGGTATAACTGCAAGTGAATTAGGTCAAGTATTATTAGTTGGTGGTTCTACAAGAATCCCAGCTGTTCAAGATAAAGTAAAACAAATAACTGGTAAAGAAGCAAGTAAATCACTTAACCCAGATGAATGTGTTGCTCTTGGTGCTTCTATCCAAGGTGGTAAATTAGCAGGAGATGCTGGTGCAGGAGATATCTTATTACTTGATGTTACTCCATTATCATTATCAATCGAAACTATGGGTGGTATCGCTACTAAATTAATTGAAAGAAATACTACTATCCCAACTAAGAAGAGCCAAATCTTCTCTACAGCAGCTGATAACCAAACAGCAGTTGATATTAACGTAGTTCAAGGTGAAAGACAATTTGCTAAAGATAACAAATCACTTGGACAATTCAGACTTGATGGTATTGCTCCAGCAAGAAGAGGCGTTCCTCAAATCGAAGTTACATTCGATATCGATGCTAATGGTATCGTAAACGTATCTGCAAAAGATTTAGGTACTGGTGCAGAACAACACATTACAATTACTGCTGGTTCTAACATGTCAGATTCAGATATCGAAAAAGCAGTAAAAGAAGCTGCTGAATTCGAAGCACAAGATAAAGCTCGTAAAGAAGCTATAGATACTCGTAACGATGCAGATGCTATGGTATTCCAAACTGAAAAAGCCATGGAAGAAGCAGGAGATAAATTAGATGCTAACGATAAAGCAGCAGTAGAGGCTGATTTAGCTCACTTAAAAGAATTAATCGAAAAGAGCAATCCAGAAGTTATGTCAGAAGGCGAAGTTGCAGATATCAAAGCAGCAAAAGAAAAATTAATGACAAGTGCTCAAAACTTATTTGCTAAGTTATATGAACAAGCTGGTGGTGCTGCTGGAGCAGGTCCTGATATGTCAGGTGCTGGAGCTACTACAGATTCATATCAAGCTGATGATGTAGTAGACGGAGATTATAGAGAAGTCTAAGCTAAAGTGTGATAATTTTTGCTTGACGAACGTCGGAAATTTCAGTATTATAAGGCTTATGGGTCCGTCCCGAAGCAAAAAGATAGGCGGTCTAATGATTAGGCTGCCTATTATTATACATGGCAATTGTATAAAATTAGGATTGGAAAGTGTTTAAGTAGATCGAAATTTGCAGACACAATAAGGATAATTGCATACGGAATCTATCAATGTGTGTTTGCGACAGTTAGGAGATATAGTATGGCAGATAAAAGAGATTATTATGAGGTCCTTGGCGTGGGTAAGTCAGCGACCGATGCAGAGATTAAGAAAGCATATCGTGTACTGGCAAAAAAATATCATCCAGATACAAATCCAGGAAATCAAGAAGCAGAGGCGAAGTTCAAAGAAGCTTCAGAGGCTTATGCAGTATTAAGTGATCCTGATAAGAAGAGACAATATGATCAATTTGGCCATGCAGCCTTCGAAGGTGGAGCAGGTGGAGCTGGCGGATTTGATTTTAATGGAATGGATATGGGAGATATCTTCGGAGATATCTTTGGAGATATTTTCGGTGGTGGAAGAAGCCGTTCACGTAGCAGCAATGGACCAATGAAAGGTCAAAACATCCGTACAAGTGTAAGAATTACTTTCGAAGAAGCGGTATTTGGTGTTGAGAAAGAATTAGATCTTACCTTAAAAGATGATTGTGAGACTTGTCATGGAACTGGTGCAAAACCAGGTACAACTGCTTCTACCTGTTCAAAATGTGGTGGTAAGGGTCAAGTTGTATTCACGCAACAATCATTATTCGGAGTGGTAAGAAACGTTCAAGCCTGTCCAGATTGTCGTGGAACAGGTAAGATTATTAAAGACAAATGTACGGACTGTAATGGAACAGGATATATCAGTAGAAGAAAGAAAATCAAAGTTTCTATCCCAGCTGGTATTGATAATGGTCAAAGTGTACGTATTCGTGAAAAAGGAGAACCAGGTGTTAACGGTGGTGAAAGAGGGGATTTACTTGTAGAAGTTGTAGTAAGTAGACACCCAATTTTCCAACGTCAAGATTATGATATCTATTCAACAGCACCAATTACCTTTGCTCAAGCAGCGCTTGGTGGAGATGTAAGAATTAGTACGGTTGATGGAGATGTATATTACACAGTAAAAGCTGGAACGCAAACAGATACGAAAGTTCGTTTACGTGGTAAAGGTGTTCCAACATTACGTAATAAGGAAGTACGTGGTGACCATTATGTAACATTAGTTGTTCAAGTACCAACGAAGTTGAATGCAGAACAAAAAGAATTGTTACAAAAATTTGATGAATCACTAACAGGCAAAAAAGCAGATGCTGTTGAAGCAACTGAGCATGAAGAAAAAGATAAAGATAAAGGTAAGAAAAAAGGCTGGTTTACAAAATAACAAAATAACGAAGAGTCAATCTTGATAATTAAGATTGACTCTTCGTTTTTTGTAATTTGGTGGTTTTTGTTGCATCACTCATAATTTTATAGATATTGTTTTTTAGGTTTTTTGTGATGTTTCTTATTTGGAGTCACTGTACTTTGAGGCTCGTCTGAAACTACATCATGTACTTTTGAACTTGCTGGTTTTTTAGCGTTTTTTCCCTTCATATTGAACCATCCTTTCAACTAAAAACAAAAGTTTTAAAAATCTTAAAGACTCTAAGTATAATACTTTGGTAATTTAATTCAAGTGAAAAAATAGACAAAATATTACGAAGAGTATAAGGAATTATGGGATAAATTTGCTCTTGAATATATTATATTCTGTGAAAAATAACAATACAGGAGTGATATCCAGTTGCAGTTTTAAGATTTTGACACTATACTATGTATTATGATATAATATTAATTTGGGCGAATATGAAACATCGTATTAAAATGCGTTAGTTACAGATTAAGTCTTGAATATCTGCATTCATAAATGGAAATAGATTAAGATATTAACATACAAATGGTTAACGTTATTCAGTTAATAAAAGGAGAATAGAAAGTGAAGTGGACTAAATTTGCATTAGAAACAACAACACAGGCTGTTGATTTAGTTAGTAATATGCTAGACGAACTTGGTATTGAAGGTATCGAGATTGAGGACAAGGTTCCTATCACAGAAGAAGAGAAAAAGGAAATGTTTATCGATATCTTACCTGACTTAGGAGAAGATGACGGAAAGGCTATTGTAAGTTTCTATATCTCGGATGATGAAGATAAAGATAGTATCCTTTCTAGTGTCAAAGAAGGTCTTGTAGAGTTAGCTGATTTCGTTGAAGTTGGCGATATGGAGATTGCCGTATCAGAGACGGAAGATAAAGACTGGATTAACAATTGGAAACAATACTGGAAGCCATTCCGTGTTGCAGACGATATTATTATTAAACCAACATGGGAGACACTAGAAGAGAAGAACGAGAATGATTTAGTTATAGAAATTGACCCAGGTACCGCTTTTGGTACAGGGAGCCATGAGACTACAAAACTTTGTATTCAAGGCCTTCGTAAATATATTACTGACGAAACAGTACTACTTGATGTAGGTAGTGGTAGTGGGATTTTATCAATCATTGGATTGAAATTAGGTGCAAAGTCAGCCCTTGGTACGGATATTGATCCGAATGCAATTCATGCAATGTATGAAAATGCCGAAGTTAATGGAATTACAGAAGAAGAGTTTGTTGTTAAGATTGGTAATATTATTGATGATCAAACACTTCAAGAAGAAGTGGGAATGGAAAAATACGATATTGTTGTTGCGAATATCCTTGCAGATGTAATTATTCCATTATCTACAGAAATCGGAAAGCACTTGAAGAAAGACGGATTATATATCACATCTGGAATTATTAATATGAAACGCGATGAAGTAAAAGAAGCGATTGAGAAGAACGGATTTACTATTATTGAAGAAAATGAGATGGGCGAATGGGTATCCTTCGTTGCAAAAAAATAGAGAATTGAATAATGCAAGACTCATTTACGGTGTCCATTATGCTTCTTATCTGCCATTCAATGACACAAAATACGCTACTTGTATGGCAGTTAAGCAGCACTTAAAGTTTATAAGAGTTTTGCAAGGATTTATCAATTAGTACGCGTAACATTAAATGGCTTTTGTTTTTGATAAATATATAGATGAAAGGAGCCAATCACGGATATGTACCGATTTTATATAGAACAAAATCAGATTCATGATGAGTATATAACAATTGAGGGGTCTGATGTGAATCATATTAAGAATGTGCTTCGGATGAAGATAGGAGAAGCAATGATTCTATGTGATGGACAAGGTATGGACTATCATTGTACGATTGATACTTTGTCAAGTGAATTCATACAAGCAAAGATTGTTAAAGCGGAAGATACGCAGACGGAACTACCTGCTAAGATTTATCTATTCCAAGGCCTTCCTAAGAAGGATAAGATGGAATTGATCATACAAAAAGCAGTTGAGTTAGGTGTATATCAAATCGTTCCAGTTATGATGAAGCGAAGCGTTGTTAAGCTTGATGATAAGAAGAAGGAGCAAAAGAAGCTAGAGCGTTGGCAATCCATTGCAACTAGCGCTGCAAAACAGTCTGGCAGGGGGATTATACCAGAGGTTGTTCCAGTTATGTCATACAAGGACGCTATTTCTATGGCAAAAGAGATGGAATATAAAGTGCTTCCATTTGAACATGCTGAAGGGATGGAAGAAACAAAAAAAATTATCAAAGAAGTACATGGCAAAAAATCGGTTGCTGTATTTATTGGACCAGAAGGTGGATTTGAAGATGATGAAGTTGCCTATGCGATGGAATCAGAAATAAAACCTATTACTTTAGGTAGGAGAATTTTACGAACAGAGACAGCAGGTTTAACAATTTTGTCAGTATTAATGTTTGAACTTGAATAGACAGGGTTAGAGTGTCAAAAATCGCCCCGTTGAAGCTCGTAGTGATACATAAGGCTCTAGAATACAGAGCCTAAGTACCAACGACTTCATATAATTGCTCATCAAACTATGTTCGACATAACATGAGTAAAGTTTTATATGTGTAAATTGACGAAGGCAAGTTTTACGAGAGTTTTTTGACATTCAAACCATTGACAGACAATTGCGAAATAAGTTATAAAAGGGAAAGGAGCAAGTTTATTAGATTATGGATACACAAGTAAATGAGAAACACCAAGATAAGCAAGCTTACCAAGATAAGCATGCTTATCTGGATAATGCTGCTACGACAAGAGTGTTTGACAGTGTGCGTGATATTATGATGCAAACACTTGAAGAAGATTATGGAAATCCATCTTCCATGCATGCAAAAGGTATAAATGCAGAAAAATATATAACAAACGCTAAGAATATAATTGCCAAAAACCTTAAAGTTGATGCGAAAGAAATCGTATTTACTTCTGGTGGTACAGAGTCCAATAATATGGCACTCATTGGTACAGCTTTAGCGAACAATAGAACGGGTAAACATATTATTACAACCAATATCGAACATCCTTCTGTGCATAACCCTCTTATTTTTCTAGAGGATTGTGGATACGAAGTGACATATCTTCCAGTTGATGGTAATGGGAAGGTAAGAATGGATAAATTAGAAGCAGCTATTCGTACGGATACTATCTTGGTTTCCATCATGTATGTGAATAATGAAGTTGGTGCAGTTGAAGATATAGAAGCGATTTCTAAGCTAATTAAATCAAAGAACGCGAATACAGTATTCCATGTTGATGCAATACAAGCCTTTGGTAAGTTTAAAATCTATCCAAAACGCCTTGGGATTGACTTGATGTCTGTAAGTGGCCATAAGATTCATGGGCCTAAGGGTGTTGGTTTCTTATATATTAGAGATAAAGTGAAAATCAAACCGATTATCTACGGTGGAGAACAACAAAAAGGCATGCGTTCAGGTACAGAGAATGTACCAGGAATTGCAGGTTTAGGTAAAGCGGTTGAAGAAATCTATACGAACCATGATGATAAGATAGCAAACCTATACGAGTTAAAACAGTATTTTATAGATGAAATACGGAAGCTTGAAGGAACTACAGTGAATGCGGTAGATCTTCCTACGCTTCGGGAGACAGCTCCTCATATTGTTAGCGTAAGTTTTGATGGAATTCGAAGCGAAGTATTACTTCATTCTCTTGAGGATAAGGGTGTTTATATATCATCTGGTTCCGCGTGTGCGTCAAATCATCCAGGGCTAAGTGGTACTTTACGTGCAATTGGGGTTAAGAAAGAATTGTTAGATTCAACGATTCGATTTAGTTTCTCGGTTAACACAACAAAAGAAGAAATTGATTTTGCAATAGAACAGCTAAGTGAGATATTACCGGTCTTAAGAAGATATACTCGACATTAAGATAGATGAGGAAAAATTGATATACTGTTATTAATTATGATAAATTATTAGATAAGTTTTGAATTATGATAAATTATGAATCATGATAAATTATAAGATACAACAAAGAAAGGCACAGGTGGGAATATATGTTTAAAGCATTCCTAATAAAGTATGCTGAAATCGGAATTAAAGGAAAGAACCGTTACCTATTCGAAAATGCATTACGTGATCAAATCAAATTTGCATTAAAAGATATTGATGGGGAGTTTTATGTATCAAAAGAGCAAGGAAGAATCTATATCGAAGCACTATCAGAATATGATTATGAGGAGACTGTAGAAGCTCTTCAGAGAGTATTTGGTATTGCCGCAATCTGTCCAGTTGTAATCATTGAGGATACAGCTTGGGATAACCTTGTTAAAGAAGTAGGAAATTTCGTAGAAAACCAATATCCAGATCGTAACTTCACATTCAAAGTAGAAGCAAAACGTGGAGATAAGCAATATCCAATCAAATCCCCTGATATCTGTATCGATATGGGAGCAGCATTATTAGACCGCTTCCCAGAGATGAAAGTAGATGTTAGAGAGCCAAAAGTACGTATTAACGTAGAGGTTAGACATAAGGCATATGTATATTCTATGATTATTCCAGGACCAGGTGGAATGCCAGTTGGTACTAACGGTAAAGCAATGTTATTATTATCAGGTGGTATTGATAGTCCAGTTGCTGGATATATGATTTCAAAACGTGGTGTTAAAATAGACGCTGTTTATTTTCACGCTCCACCATATACAAGTGAAAGAGCAAAACAAAAGGTTGTTGATTTAGCTAAGCTTGTTTCGAGATATTCAGGTCCAATTAACCTTCATGTAGTTAACTTTACCGATATTCAGTTATATATCTACGAGAAATGTCCTCATGATGAATTAACAATAATTATGAGAAGATATATGATGCGTATTGCGCAAACAATTGCAACAAATACTAACTGCCTTGGATTAATTACGGGAGAAAGTATTGGACAGGTAGCTAGTCAGACAATGCAAAGTCTTGCAGCAACAGATGCAGTTTGTGAAATTCCAGTGTATCGTCCAGTAATCGGTTTTGATAAACAAGATATCGTTGACATTGCAGAGAAGATTAACACATATGAAACATCAATCTTACCGTTTGAAGATTGCTGTACAATCTTCGTAGCAAAGCACCCAGTTACCAAACCAAATATTGGAATAATTCAACGATCAGAACGTAATCTTGAAGAAAAGATTGACGAGTTAGTAAAAACAGCGTTAGATACAATCGAAACGATTGAAGTGAAATAAAGTTACAAAGTAAGTAACGATTCATAGTGACTGCATATAGAAGGCTCTTAGCCAACGATATGGGGTCACTGTGAATATTTTTATGAATGATAAGGAATGAAATGTAGTTGGATGATATAAGTAATAATATAGACGAGAAGAATAAAAGGCATAAAAAAGAGGATACTACGTATCCTCCCCAATAAGTAATTACTTACCTCTCGCGCATATTACCAATTACTTCCCAATTATTCAACGATATATGGAGCAAGTGCTGCTAAAATAGTATCTACGCTTTCTTCGTTATGAATGTTTAAATCAATTGGTTTTGATAAATCTAAACTGAAGATACCCATGATTGATTTTGCATCAATTACATATCTACCAGAAACTAAATCAAAATCAGTATTAAATTTTGTTACTTCATTAACGAATGCTTTTACCTTATCAATTGAATTTAATGAAATTCTAACTGTTTTCATAGTAAAATCCTCCTTAGGTGTTTGAATTTAAACAATAGAAAAGATACGAAATCGCTTGTTTTTACTATCGTTTATTATACTATAATACTACAGTTTCAACATAGAAAAGTCAATATGCAATATAGATAAAAATAGGCCATGACAAACGTAAGAAACGTCAAAAAGTTTGTCCATTTTATTGAAAGGAATTGGAATGAGTAATATAAATAATCAGGATAGCAATGTTAAGAAAGTAGCATTCTTAACATTAGGATGTAAAGTAAATTCATATGAAACAGAAGCAATGGAACAACTGTTCAAAGATGCCTCATATTCTGTCGTAGAATTCAATGACAAAGCGGATATATATGTGGTAAATACTTGCACAGTGACAAACATAGCTGATCGAAAATCAAGACAGATGTTACACAAAGCTAAGAAAAATAATGAGAATGCAGTAGTAGTTGCAGTTGGTTGTTATGCGCAAGCTGCTAAAGAAGCACTTGAACAAGATGAAGCAATCAATCTTGTTGTTGGCAACAATCAAAAGAAACAAATTGTATCTTTAGTAGAGGCATATCTAGATAATAGTACTTATAATGAAGCTGTTATTGATATTGCAAATGATACAGAATATGAAGAATTGGCAATTGGTTCGTTATCAGAGAAAACTAGAGCTTATATGAAGATTCAGGATGGATGTAATCAATTTTGTTCGTACTGTATTATTCCATATACAAGGGGAAGAATAAGAAGTAGAAAAAAAGAAGATATCTTAGCTGAAGTACACCGCTTGGTGGAAAAGGGATATAAAGAAGTTGTGTTAACAGGGATCCATCTATCTTCTTTTGGTATGGATAGTAATACAGCGGATGAATACGATCAAGCAATTAATCAAGCACAAAACACTCCACTATTACAGGTGATTACAGAGATTAGTGAAGTAGAAGGTTTAGAGCGCATTCGCCTTGGTTCGCTAGAACCAAGAATAATCACGGATGAATTTGTTAAAACTTTAAGTAAGAACAAAAAATTCTGTCCCCATTTTCATTTATCACTTCAAAGTGGTTGTGATACAACCTTAAAGAGAATGAATCGTAAATATGATACGACTATGTATTATGAAAAATGTGAATTATTACGAGAGTATTTTAATAAGCCTGCCATTACAACTGATGTTATCGTAGGTTTTCCTGGCGAAACTGAGGAAGAATTCGAAGTTACTAGGGAATTCCTTAATAAAGTAAAATTTGCTCAAACTCATATATTCAAGTATTCGAAGAGACAGGGAACAAAAGCAGCAGCTATGGAAGACCAGGTCGATGAAAGTATAAAACATAAGCGAAGCGAAGTTTTAATTACACTTGATAAAGAGAATAATCATACTTATTACCAATCATTTATTGGTGAAGAAGATACCGTTTTGTTTGAAGAAGTTGTGACAATTAAGGATAAAACTTATGTAGTGGGACATACGAAAAGGTATGTTAAAGTTGCTGTTGAAGGTGATGATACATTGATTAATAAAATTGTTTCAGTAAAGATTCTTGATTTTATTACAGATGATGTTCTTTATGCTTGTTATGACGCAGCTGTTTCTCCCTTATAGAAAAATTATAGAAAAAATGATGAGCATAAGTTACAAAAAACATGTAACTTATCAATTATTCAAAATAATACATTGAATTTTTAGCTCGGATATATTAATATAATTATAACGGAGATTAATGATAAAGCAATATGTAGCAAATTGCTAGAAAAGGGAACGTGATAACATGCAAGACAATAGTAATACTCAATATTTTAAAGTACAGAAGGAACCTGAGATTCAGGTAAGTGAAGTAATTGCCACAATATTTACTGCATTAACAGAAAAAGGATACAATCCAGTAAATCAAATCGTTGGTTATATTATGTCAGGGGATCCTACTTATATTACAAGCCACAAAGGTGCAAGAAGTTTAATCATGAAAGTTGAACGTGATGAAATCTTAGAAGAACTTTTGGAATATTATATTAATACGAGACTAACAAAATAAGAATAATTCTAGATGTGGTAGTCCATTGTGTATTACGTATTATACACATAATGGAAAACAAGTGTGCTGGCACAATCATAATTAACGAAACGATACAGTATGTTTCGTCTAAAGATGAACATGTCAGTACACTAGTCAGAATTATAAGATTTGCGGATTGGAGATTTTATGAGAATAATGGGGCTGGATTATGGCTCAGTTACAGTTGGTGTGGCAATTAGTGATGCACTATTATTAACTGCACAGGGAATTGAAGTAATTCGAAGAAAACAACCTGACAAGTTAAGACAGACACTTGCTAGAATTGAGGAATTAGCCAAAGAATATGAAGTTGAGAGCATAGTTCTTGGATATCCTAAGAATATGAACAATACAATTGGTGAACGTGCAGAGAAATCAGAAGAATTTGCTGAGATGTTACGAAGACGTACAGGATTAGAAGTAGTTTTATGGGATGAAAGACTAACAACCGTTGCAGCACATCAAGCGCTTATAGAAGGCGATGTACGTAGAGAAAATCGAGCTAAAATTGTAGATAAAGTAGCTGCAGTTTTCATATTACAAGGGTATTTAGATAAATTAGCCATGGAGCGAACTATGGACAATGCAAGCGAAGGAGAATAGATAATGGAAGAAAAGCAAGACAAGCAGGAAAAGATTGTGTTTACTACACAGGACAATGAAAAGATAGAATTCTATGTACTTGAACAAACAATGATTAATGGTGTAAACTATATCTTAGTAGCAGATTCTATTGAAGATGAAGAAGCAAATGCATTAATATTAAGAGAATCAGCAAATGAAGCAGATGAAATTCTTTATGATGTTGTTGAAGATGATAACGAATTACAAGCAATTTCAAAAGTATTTATAGAGATGCTTGATGATACGGATATTGAATTAGAAAAAGAATAATGGGACGAAGTTTGCAAGTCAGCTTGCAATGTAAAAGAGAGAAAGATACGAATCGCTTAGTGCGATGTTTAGATATAGAAAAGGCAATAAAGCCATTGCATTGCTATACGATGCAAAGATGAACAATAAAGCAAAACTTAAGTGTATATATAATCATTGGAATTATTATGCATTTTGTTAATAGGGAGTATCTCTATCTGTGTAACGTAGCTGCTAGCTACTGTTCGCTTACTTTATTATACCTGTAATAACAGGCAGGGGGGCCATGATGTCTAATAACCAAACGCGTTTTAAAGAATTATTAAAAGAAAACGGATTAAAAGTTACGACACAAAGAATTGCGATTTTAGAAGTTTTGGATAGTAGACCAGATAAGCATTTAACTGCTGAAGAAATATATGATTGTGTCAAAGAAAGATATCCTGAAATCGGACTAGCTACTGTATATCGTACGATTCAACTATTATCTGAGTTACATTTAATTGATAAATTAAACTTAGATGATGGCTATGTACGCTATGAGATAGGAAAGTTAGGAAAAGAAAACTTTGAACACCATCATCACCACTTAATTTGTCATAATTGTGGGAATGTATTTTCTTTTGAAGATGATTTGCTTGAAACGCTAGAACAAAGAATATATGAATCGAAGGGTTTTCGTGTAGTAGACCATGAAGTGAAACTGTTTGGTTATTGTACTAAGTGCCAACGTGAAAAAAAGGATGGCTCAGATAGAGCTTAACTGAGTAGTAACGATAAATAAAGTGAATATGTAGAGACGCACTCCAAATGACGAATGCAGGCAGTATAACTGTATATTAACAATGATCGAAATATAGAATAAAAAAATCATTGGAGGTGCTATTTTTTGAAAGCAAAAGAAACAAATGGAAAGGGAGTAAAGATCATTCCTCTAGGTGGACTAGAACAAATAGGAATGAATATTACAGCGTTTGAATATGAAGACAGTATCATTGTAGTTGATTGTGGTCTTTCATTCCCAGAAGATGATATGTTAGGTATTGATTTAGTTATACCAGATGTAACATATCTTATGAATAATATAGATAAAGTAAAAGGGTTTGTAATCACTCATGCCCATGAAGATCATATTGGTGGTTTACCATATGTTCTTAAGAATATCAATGTTCCAATCTATGCAACAAAACTTACAATTGGAATCATTGAGAATAAGTTAAAGGAACACAACTTATTAAAGAATACGAAACGTAAAGTTATTAAATATGGACAATCTATCAATCTTGGTTGTTTCCGTATTGAATTCATTCGTACAAATCATAGTATTGCAGATGCAGCTGCTCTTGCAATCTATTCACCAGCTGGAATTATTGTTCATACTGGTGACTTTAAAGTAGATTATACTCCTGTATTCGGAAGTACAATCGATTTACAACGATTTGCTGAAATCGGCAAGAAGGGTGTACTAGCCTTAATGTGCGATAGTACTAATGTGGAGAGACCTGGTTATACCATGTCTGAGCGTACAGTTGGAAAAACATTTGAGAATATATTTGCTGAGAATACGAAACATCGTATCATTGTAGCAACATTTGCTTCCAACGTAGATCGTGTACAACAGGTTATCAATTCTGCTGTGAAATACAATCGTAAGGTTGTAATTGAAGGTCGTAGCATGGTTAATATTATATCGACAGCATCAGAACTTGGATATATTAATATGCCTGATAATGTTTTAATTGATATTGAACAGATGAAAAACTATTCGGATGAGCAGCTTGTATTAATTACAACTGGTAGCCAAGGGGAAGCCATGGCAGCACTATCAAGAATGGCAGCATCTATTCACAAAAAAGTTACAATTAAACCTGGTGATACGGTTATCTTTAGTTCAACACCAATACCTGGTAATGAAAAACCAGTTTCTAAGGTAATTAACGAATTATCAATGAAGGGTGCTAAAGTAGTATTCCAAGATACTCACGTATCTGGACATGCCTGTCAGGAAGAAATTAAGTTAATCTATGCTCTTACTAAGCCTCAATATTCTATTCCAGTGCATGGTGAATACCGCCATCTTATGAAACATGCAGAGATCGCGGAAAGTCTTGGAATTCCAAAAGATAATATTCGCATCTTATCTACTGGTGATGTACTTGAAGTTTCTGAAGAAAAAGCAGCTGTAGTTGGTAAAGTACCAGCACAAGGTATCTTAGTAGATGGTCTTGGAGTTGGTGATGTGGGGAATATCGTTCTTCGTGATCGTCAACATCTAGCAGAGAATGGTTTATTAATTGTAGTTGTAACATTAGAAAAATACAGCAATCAGATACTTTCAGGACCAGATATTGTATCACGTGGTTTCGTTTATGTAAGAGAGTCAGAAACACTTATGGATGATGCAAGAGAAGTAGTTAATAATGCACTAGATAAATGTATTGATCGTAACGTTACCGATTGGGGCAAGATTAAGATGGAGATTAAGGATTCTCTAAGTGATTATCTATGGAAGAAAACGAAGAGAAATCCAATGATTTTACCAATCATTATGGAAGTGTAGGAACTGAGTAAAGGCGGATCTTAATGAGTGATATAGAATATCAGATGAAAAACTTGGTTGATTCGATCAAGCAGAGTAACGAATATAATCAATATCGACGTCTATACGGTGAAATTGGAGAGAATGAGAAGTTATTAACTCGCCTGAATGAATTTAGAATGAGAAGTTTTCAGATACAACTTAATCAAGAAGAGAATTCATTAGGTATATGCAAATCTCTTAGAGAAGAGTTTAAAGATATCCTCATGCTTCCAAGTGTTCAAGAGTTCCTAATAGCAGAACAAAGAGTTAATACCACATTAAGAGATATTAATCATTATATATGGGATAATATTGAATTGAATGTTGATTTCATATAAAACGGTAAAGGGGGTTCACCAATGGAGTCAAGATCACAGACATCGAAACTAATACTTGGAATATCAAGCTTTGTAATACACGTATTATTAAATATACTTTTTTATGTTATCGTAGTTATGCTTATAACTAAGTATAGTGGGGTGGCGTTTGATTTTGCTTATGAAGTATTTGGTGAAGTCGCAGCTGCGGAAGCAGGAGAAAAAGTTAAAGATGTTACCATCACCATTAAAAAGGGTGAATCAACAATGAGTATCGCGAGTAAATTAGAGATGAATCGAGTAATTGACAACAAGTATTCGTTCTATTTACGAGCAAAACTGTTCCAATCAAATATCAAAACAGGTAAATATATAGTAAATGCATCAATGACTTATGGTGAGATATTAGATGTCATTTCCAATTATAAAAACAGCCTAGATAAAGATGAAGATGAAGAGGAAAAGAACAGTTCAAGTACAAAAAAGAGCGATACGAGTACAGATAAAGATACTTCAAGTACAAAAAAGTAGATACAAATTAAGATTGATACCAAAGGGGTTGTTACAGGTTATAGATCTGTAATGACTCCTTTGTAATGTGAGCAAAGAGTTATTACGGAATTCTGCTCTGTGCTTAGTATACTGGAGTTTTATATTAGGTCTATAAGCACTAAAGAGTTTCGTGATTTTTAAATAGATAAGGAGTATAATCTCATGATAGTAGATGAAAGAATTGCAGCATATATCTTCTCGTTAGAGAGGGAGATGCCAGAAAAACTGAATGTGATAGAAAAACAAGCGCTCGCAGATTATGTACCAATTATCAAGAAGCCTACGCAGAGTCTACTTCGTTTTATGCTTCGTTCCCTAAAACCAGATAGCATATTAGAAGTAGGTGCAGCTGTTGGTTTCTCTTCTATATTGATGAGTGAATATATGCCGGAGAACTGTCATATCACGACGATTGAGAAGATGCCTGAACGTATTGTAAAGGCGAGAGAGAATATGGTATATGCAGGCAAAGAAGAACGTATTACATTACTTGAAGGGGACGCAGCAGATATCTTGAAGCAATTATCTGATGAGGGTAAGTCTTTCGATTTTATGTTTATGGACGCTGCAAAAGGTCAATATATTAATTTCTTACCTGATATTATGAAGATGCTTCCTGTTGGAGGGATTCTAATATCGGATAATGTATTACAAGATGGAGATATAGTACAATCTCGATATGGAGTAACTAGAAGAAATCGTACCATTCATTCCCGTATGAGAGAATACCTTTATGAGTTGACACACATGAAAGAATTTGATACGATTGTTTTGCCAATTGGGGATGGAGTTACATTAAGTACACGAATCTAGGGTTACTTTGCGAAACTGGTAGGTTTTCAGGCATACGACTTACCTTGCTAAGTTTCGCTAGGTTTATGATATAGATATTAAAATTCTACTTATTTTTGATGAGAATTGAGTAAAAGATTCGTGTTTAAGAATAGATTAAATTTTTATTAAGTTTCTGATTAAAGTTCTAATAGTAGAAGAAAATAGAATTATTGCTGAATAACTAAAAATAGATCAATAGGTAATAGTATTGACGTAAAAAAAATAAAGGAGAACAGTAAAATAATGAGCAAAAGAGAGAAACCAGAATTACTAATTCCAGCTAGTAACCTGGAAGTGTTAAAAGTTGCTATAAATTATGGTGCAGATGCCGTTTATATTGGTGGTGAGATGTTTGGTCTTCGTGCGAAGGCAAAAAACTTCTCGAAAGAAGATATGATTGCAGGTATTAAATATGCACACCAATTTGGGAAGAAAGTATATGTTACAGCGAATATTACTGCACATAATCGTGACTTAGAAGGTGTTGCAGAGTATTTTGAAGAGATGAAAGAAATTAATCCAGATGCTTTAATTATATCTGATCCAGGTGTTTTTGATATAGCAAGAGAAGTAATACCAGATATGGAATTACACATTAGTACACAAGCGAATAATGTTAACTATAGAACGTATCTGTTCTGGAAGAGAATGGGTGCTCAAAGAGTAGTATCTGCAAGAGAATTATCGTTAAATGAAATCGCAGAGATTCGTAAGAACATACCAGATGATCTTGAAATCGAGACATTTATTCATGGTGCCATGTGCATGTCATATTCAGGAAGGTGTTTGTTAAGTAATTATTTCACAGGAAGAGATGCTAACTTGGGTGCATGTACGCACCCTTGCCGTTGGAAATACCACATCGTTGAGGAAACTCGCCCAGGTGAATACATGCCAGTCTTTGAAAACGATAGAGGAACGTATATCTTCAACTCTAAGGACTTATGTATGATCGAGCATATTCCAGAGATCATTGAGGCAGGTATTGATAGCCTTAAAGTAGAAGGACGTATGAAAACAGCGCTTTATGTAGCAACGGTAGCAAGAACATATCGTAAAGCCATCGATGATTACTTTATTAGTGAAGAAACATATCGAAAAAACATTCCTTTCTACAAAGAGGAGATTGCGAAATGTACGTATCGTCAATACACTACAGGATTCTTCTTCGGGCCAACAACAAGTGAAACTCAAATCTATGATAGCAATACCTATGTAAAAGATTATACGTATCTTGGAGTTATTCAAGGTAAGAATGAAGCAGGTATGTATGGTTTAGAACAAAGAAATAAATTCAGTGTTGGGGATACCATTGAAATCATGAAGCCGAATGGAGAGAACATTATGGCAACGGTTAAGTGTATCACGGATGAGGAAGGAACAGAGATGGATAGCTGTCCACATCCAAAACAACAAATCTTTGTTGATTTTGGTATTCAGTTAAACGATTTTGACATACTACGCAGAAAAGAAGAGGGCGTAAGTTCAGATTGTAATTGTACCTCTTGTCAATAATGTCGATAAGGGCACTTAAGACTAATTTGATTTAGAATAATAATAAGTAATAGAAAGACAATTTTCATAATGTTATATGCGAAACCTTAAGTTTAGGAACGCATATACCAATGAAAATTGTCTTTTTGTTTTTGCGTTTAAATCATAAACGGATCTTTAGGTACCACTACGAACTTCAGCGGGCGAGAGCGGATAGCGAATAACTATGTTTGGCATCACATACAGATATATAAATTGTGCAAATTTACAATCCAAAATATAAAAGGGGTTTTTGACACCCTAACCAATATTTAAGAAATAAATTACATTGTCTTGAACAGACCATTCATATGTATAACATAAAACATTTATAAGGAGTGTTAATGTAATAAAAGACATTTATAAGAAAACTTAAATGAACTATAATAGTAAATATAGTTTGAGATAGATAATCGATTCAGTTTATTAGTAATCGATCAATAATTAAGAGGTGAATACAAATGAAAAAGGATAGAACCTATCTACTACTAGAAGAAAAGAATATATATAATGCATTTATCTATCTTGCACTTCCAGTAATGCTCGCCAATGTTTTAAAGTCACTACATGATCTGGTGGATACCTATTTTATTGGGCAGATGCATAATTCAGTTTCAGCCCAAGCGGGGATATCTATATCATGGCCGTTACTTAATATATTCATGGCGTTAAGTATTGGATTAGCGGTAGCAGGTGTAGCAGTAATTAGCCAGTACTTGGGGGCGAAAGATGAGAAAAAAGCGAAGGAATACATTGCTTTATTATTGATTCTAAGTATAGGAATAGGTGTTATATTCAATGGAATTCTCTATGTTATTGCACCTAATGTACTTAAGTTTATGGGGGCAGAGGGAACTGTGTACGAGCAAGCTTTGATCTACATGAGGACACGTTCTTTTGAGATGCCATTCTTATTCGTCTTCACTGCTTTTCAAGCGACAAGACAAGCTAGAGGGGATACGACTACACCAGTTCTTCTTTCGGTAGTAGCTATCATACTTAATATCATCTTAACGGCATTATTCATTCGGGTTTATGATATGGGAATCTTCGGTGCGGGACTATCTACTGTAATTGGACAGATGGCAATCGTTCCAGTTGCACTATATCTAATATTTTCTAAACGCCAGGAATTACATTTGTCGTTGCATGATTTACGTATTAAGCCAAAGAATTTATCGAAATTAGTTGGAATAGCTATGCCATCGGCTGGAAGCCAAGCGTTCAGTTCACTTGGTTTCTTGATATTGCAGGCTATTATCTTAGCATATGGAGAACGTGTTGCAGCCGCGTTTAGCTTAGGAAACAAAATCTCTAACTTATTATTAATACCAGTGTCTGCTCTTGGTTCTGTACTTGCGGCATTCGTTGGACAGAATATAGGGGCAAGGAACAAGGAGCGAGCTAAGAATGCATATCGCGTTAGTAGAAATGTTGCAGTAGCAATTTCTTGTATTGGCGGTCTGATTATCTATCCATGTCGTGAGTTTTTATTAGGCTTGTTAACGAATGACAATGAGACATTACAGATTGCAATGGAGTATATGTTCTGGGTTTTATTAACGCAGCCATTAATGTCATTATTTCAAAACTACATGGGAGTGTTTAATGGTTCGGGTAATACCAAATACTCTTTTTATATAGCGACAGCAAGACTATGGGTAATCCGCCTTCCTTTAATTCTGTTTATGAAGAATGTAACAGAATTAGGACGAAGTGGTATCTGGTATGCCATGGTTATCAGTAACTTTGTAATTATCCTGTATGCTAAGTTCTTATTCCGTAGGGTGGATTTTGAACCGAAGATCAAAGCATAGAACGTTGACTAGCTTTTATCAAAATATATTGGATAGCAAGGGTTCATAAATCATAGATTAAGGTAGCTGTGTTGCATGTATTGGGAAACTGCTTGACACAGCAAATATTCAATACTATGATTGATATAGAAGCGTTATTGCAGTAACATTACTAGAGTGTGTCTGAAAATGTGGTGCACCTCTTACAGAAAGCAATTTTTAAATACGCTCTAGTGGAGGAGTTATGATATATAAGAGAATTAGTAATGAAAGTATATTTTTTCATTCAGAGAATATAGAATTGATTTTTGCAATGGTTGGTGTATTGAATGGAGATAACAAATATCCAATATACGAACAGACATACTCAAAGGAATTTATTACATACATTAAGCAAAAATACTGTTTCCTTTACAGTTTACATCAACAAATGAAAGACTTCGGGGGTGGTTTGCTAGAAGCTATCATGCAGTTGGAAGTTCAGAGTGAATCTCTTGATGTTATTGAAGAAAAGGTTAGAGCTTTAGATAAGTGGTTGTTTATCCATTATTTTTTTGGAGGGGATGGTGAATTAACCGATTTTGAGAAAGCATATAAAGAGGATACCATAGTAGACTTGTACAATAGTTCAGAGCATTTTACAAAGTATGTACCATTCTTAGTTTTTAATATCATCTTTAAGCAAACCGAACAAGTAATCAATGATTTGTTCTTATGCGTTAGGGAATTCAATACAGTTGAATTCAATGAGGTAATGGTAAAGTATAGAGAAGGATTTCAAACGGAATTAGCTATTACAGAAAAGGGATTACTGGAGTTACCACCTTTAGAATATTCAGAAAAGTTAATGGGAAAAACGTTTTATAGAAGAGGCCCGTATCGAGACTTTAGTTTTATGCCAAGTGTATTTACGCCACATAAGGTAATGCGCTATATGGATAAGATACAAATCTTGTTTTATTCGATGATTGATACATCGTTTGATGTGAAAGATCTGACTAAGGTTTTAAAAGTAATCTCAGATGAGACACGATTTCGTATTATTATGATTTTATCGAAAGAAGGACCGATTATAGGAAAAGATCTGGCAGCTCGTCTACATATAGCAACGTCTACTTTGTCCCATCATATGGAGCAACTGTATTCAATTGGTTTAGTGAATGAGGAAAGAGTTAAGAATTCCAAGTATTATAGTATTAATACGATTATGAAAGAATCAATCATGAATAAACTAATGGAAGTGTTGAAAACAGAATAATGTTAGGTAAAGATGAGAGCATTTCACTGCAAGGTGGAATGCTTATTTTATTGATCTAGAAGAAGATAATTTAATATTTAGCATTAGATATAATTGACAAATGTATAAATATATGGTAATTTTATAATTGTCTAATTAGATGAATATAGAACTAGTTGTTGTAAAATGATTATATATTAGGAGGGCATATGGAAGATGTAGTTGAATTAAATCACGTTTCAAGAACATACCGGTCAAAGAAAGGCTGGTTTAGAAGACAGAATGTAGTGGTCGAAGCTGTGAAAGATATTAGTTTCACTGTTAAAGAAGGTGAAATCTTTGGCATACTTGGGCAGAATGGTGCAGGTAAGACCACAATTATGAAGATGCTAATTACTTTACTGGCACCAACTTGTGGTGAATGTAAAGTATTTGGCTGTGATACATATGGTGAAGAGAAAAAAATCAGAAGTAGGATTAACTTTATTTTTGGTGGGGAGCTAGGTGTATACAAAAGATTATCAGCTAGAGATAACCTTAGATACTTTTGCAATATCTATCTGGTGCCATTAGAGAAAAGAGAAGAACATATTAATAAGATACTTGAGCTAGTAGATTTGACAGAAGCAGCAGATCGCTTAGTAGAAACGTATTCTAAGGGAATGATTCAGAGGTTGCAGATAGGAAGAGGGTTGATTAATGACCCAGATATTGTTTTCATGGATGAACCAACTATTGGTTTGGACCCAATCGGTGCAAGAATGCTTCATGATATTATTACAAATCTGAAAAGAGATGGGAAGACGATATTACTAACAACGCATTATATGTATGAAGCAGATGAACTCTGTGACAGAGTTGCAATTATCAATAAAGGAAGACTTATTGCTCTTGATTCACCAAAACATCTCAAGGAATTGTACGAGGGAGATCTGAATGGTTGCGAAACTTCATTAGAAGATGTATATGTCACTTTAATAAAGGAGAGTGAGAATAGTGAAGACTAAGTGGATTATCATGTGGTCAACAATGATACTTCAGATGAAAAATTCGTTTACACGGCCTATGTATCGCTTTTGTCTGTTTATGAACCCAATAGGAAATACAATATTACTGTATTATATGTTCAGCAATTCAGGTAAAGATAATTTTATAACTTATGTTGTTCTTGGTGCTGGCTTAATGGGGTTATGGGGCTGTATTTGTTTTTCAAGCGCGGGAGATATTAATAGGGAACGTTTCTATGGAACGCTATCTGCCATCTACACAGCACCTGCAGATTTTCCGTACATAATAACCGGAAAAGTATTGGGGAATACATTCTTATCTTTAGTTACTCTTTTTATTTCCTATGTAGTTGCTAAGATTCTATTTCGGGCTTCCTTTGGTGAAGTTCGTATACAATATCTGTTCATTGGGTTACTTGCAGTGGTTATTACATTTTCCATTGTATCCATAGGAATTTCGTATATATTAACGCTATCAAGGAAAACTGGTCTTTACATGAATTGTATAGAAGTACCGATTACCTTATTGTGTGGATTTGCATTTCCCGTAGAGATGCTACCTAATTGGATTCAACCAATCAGTAATTGTTTGGCACCGACATGGGCAGTTCGGTTATTACGTATCAGCGTAATGAGAAATATTGACCTTAATGAATTTAATTATACCTTACTTATTGTATGTATCTTTAATATTATAGGCGTAGTGATTAATAAATTATTGTATCGTATCATTGATAAAAAAGTTCGTTTACATGCCACGTTGGAGGTGAGTTGATTTTGAAAAAATATTTAGAGCAGTCCTGGCTTTATTACAAAGGACAAAATTCAGGATTTAATCTCGAAGAATACCTTATATTAAAATTCTCGGTGCCTATATTAGGATTAATTATGTACTGCATAATGGCATCTTTTGGGTTTCAAACTAAGGACCTTACTTACTGGGTAATTGGTAATTCCTTTTTATTATGCACAGGTACATGTGTATTCACAATCGGATCTTGTTTCAGTTCAGAACGTTATTTTGGAAGACTACGCTCCATTATTGTATCACCCTATAGTAAGTTAGTTACCATACTTGAAAAAGGTCTTTTCCCAGTGATAGAGAGTTTTATTAGCATTGTTATCGGTTTTCTAATCGGAGGTTTTGTTTTTTCTATTAATTTTTCCAATATACATATCGGATTATATTTATTAATTGTTCTTGTTGGAACCTTCTCAGCATGCGGCTTAGGAATGGTTCTTGGGGTTTTAGGTATGATAACGAGTGAGATGCATTTTTTACTAAATACTTCATCAATTGTGTTAGCGCTGTTGACAGGAGCGAATTTTCCGATTACTATGTTGCCAAGTGGTATACGGTTTATATCATATTGCCTACCATTAACTAGAAGCATTGAAGCTGTGAATAGAATGGTACTTGGTGAGAACTTGAATACGATAGGGAGTTTAATTGCAATGGAAGCGGTAGTTGGTATGTTATATATTCTAGTTAGTTATCTGCTTTTAAAAAGAGTTGAAAAATTAGCTATTCGAAAAGGTGTACTGGAGATATTCTGATACTTAATGAATGAGAACAAAGGGAGAAGGATGCAATGAATTACATAAAGAATAACAAAAATGCACTGATTGTTTTACATGAGATTTATGGAATTAACAAGTTTATAGACGATGTATGCGTACAGTATCAGAAGGAAGATTTTGATGTCTATTGTCCAAATCTACTTGATAAAGAATGTTATTCTTACGAGCAAGCAAAGGAGGCTTATGACAACTTTGTTAATGTAATTGGTTTTAATATATATGAACAAATCAAGGAGTTCATATATATATTAAAAGAGAGGTATGAAAAAGTATTTATCCTTGGATTTAGTGTTGGGGCTACTATTGCTTGGAGATGCAGTGAGAGTGATAGATGTGACGGTGTAATTGCTTGTTATGGTTCGCGTATACGTGATTATGTGGAAGTAAAACCTAGATGCCAGGTATTATTACTTTTTGCCGAACAGGATTCCTTTGATGTTGAGTCTACAACTAAGAAGTTATCTAAGACAAATAGGGTAAGTTATACCACATTAAAATCAAACCATGGGTTTATGGATGCGTATTCTGTTCATTATAATGAAGAGCAAGCTAAGAAAGGACATGCTTATATAAAAGAATTTTTAATTAGGAATTCAAGAATATAGAGGGTTAACAAGCTGATTTTTTAGGACATAAATATGTAGACGAGTATCAAAATTAGAAGAAATGAGTAGGAAAAGCACAAAAATAAGTTTCACCACATACAATAGTAATAAACTATTAGTTTGAGGTGCTTATAAAGTGAAATCATTTCCGAAGCCATTAAGCACCACCGAGGAAAAGTCTTATCTCCTGCAATACAAAAACGGCAGTCAGGAAGCTCGTAGTATTCTGATTGAGCGTAATTTACGTTTAGTTGCTCACATAGTTAAGAAATATAGTGCCCCAGACAAAGAAATCGACGATTTAATATCTATTGGTACCATTGGGTTAATCAAAGCAATCGATACATTTGATACAGATAAGGGAATACGACTGGCCACCTATGCTTCCCGTTGCATAGATAATGAGCTTCTTATGATGCTTCGAAGTGGCAAAAAACAGTCGAAGGAAGTTTATCTGTATGAACCCATTGGGGCTGATAAGGAAGGCAACGAAATTAATTTGCTAGATATTATTGAGTCAGTCGATGAAGATATTGTTGATACATTAGAGACTCGCGAAAACATTGTCAAGTTAAAGAAGTTTGTCCAAAAATTATTAACCGATCGCGAGAAAGAGATAATAATTCTTCGTTATGGGCTAGAAGGTGGAGAAGAAGTAACACAACGTGAGATTGCAGTAAGACTAGGAATATCAAGAAGTTATGTGAGCCGTATTGAGAAGAAGGCGTTAAAGAAGCTTCGTGAAAGATTTGATAAGTAAAATAGGATAAGAGGGGAACAGTTGTATAAACTTTATGTTTAGCATAAGGTTTATACAACTGTTCCTTTTTACTTTGTGTACATTGGGAGTAGGTTTACTGTTAGTTGCGATTTGTATTGAAATAGATGTGATCAATGTGGTAGTATTTAACTGGTATAAAATAACAAAAGCAAGAGGGAGTAAGTATATGACGGATCATAGAAACAAATATGACAAGTACAATAGATATCTTGTTACTTTAGTAGTATTAATGTGTTTTGTGCTAGTAGAATTCTTATCACCGTTGGGACAGGTATCTGCAAGTAAAGGTAAATTTTATGTTAAAGACGGTGTACTTACAAAATATTGGGGACAGGAGAGTAAGGTGGTTATTCCTGATGGAGTGAAAGAAATCGGATATGAAGCATTTCAAGCTAATCCGTATTTGAAAGAAGTTTCTATACCCAAGTCAGTTAAAAAAATAAGCAGATATGCTTTCATGTCTTGTTATAATCTGACTAAAATAAATTGGAATGAAGGTATTGAAGAAATTGAGTTTCATGCATTTCGTAATTGTAATAAACTTAAAGATATAAAGTTTCCAAAGAGTATTAAATATATTGGTGGAAGAGCGTTTGAGGGAACTGCTTGGATGAATAAGAAGAAGGGTTTTGTAATTGTGAATAACATATTAATACAATATAATGGAAAAAAGAAATCAATTACAGTTCCTGATGGAGTTAAACAGATAAGTGGTTTTACTTTTTATGATAAATTTACTGAGGATAAATCTTGGAACGGTCCAGTAAAGGTAAATTTACCAAATACAATTATTGAATTAGATGAAGATGCATTTAATCATTGTACAGATTTAAGAGAGATTCAATTTAATAGTGAAGTTGAAGAGATTCCTGACTCGTGTTTTAATTATTGTACAAGCTTGAAAAAAATTAATATACCTAATTCAGTAAAAAGGATAGGTGCATTTGCTTTTACACATTGTACTTCATTAGAAGAAATAGCATTACCGAAAGAACTACGAAGAATTGAGGACATGGCATTTGGTTGGTGTGAATTAAAACATATTGAGTTGCCAAGTAAGTTAGACTATATAGAAAATTTAGCGTTTACATTTAATGATAATATTAAGTCAATTACGATTCCCAAATATGTAAAAACTATTGATTCTGGTGCATTTGAATATTGTTATAATTTGGAGTATATTGAATTCTTAAGTAAAAAAACAATAGTTGAAAATGATGCTTTCGGTAATACAAGTTGGCTAGAAAAACAGAATGATGAATTTATAATTGTAAATGACTGCTTAATTAATTATAACGGAAAATCTAAATCTGTAATTATACCTGAAAGTGTAAAATATCTAAATTACATGTTTGATGAATCAATTAAAGATGTTACATTACCAAATGGACTAGTACATATTGGCGGCGGTGCCTTTAGTAGAACGAAAATAGAAAAAATAACGATTCCAAAATCAGTAGTTAGTATTGGTGATTATGCTTTCGGAGATCTGAAGAATATAGAAAAAATAGTGATACCAGATAATGTTAAAACAATAGGCAAGAATGCATTTAGTGGTTGCAAAAACTTAAGATATATTAAACTGCCTAAAAAGTTAAAGTCTATAACAGAAGATTCATTTAGTTTTATGTCAGACGTCAAAATTGTTGTGGGAGACGATACTAAAATAAAATTAACAGAGGGTAATGGAGATTCAACAGTAAAGTTTAGCAAGATTACGATTGCCTGTAAAAAGGATTCTCCAGCATACAAATATGCTAAAAAAAGAGGCTGTAAAATTAAGTTACAATAGAAAAATTAATTGATATAACCATAGGAGGCATACCATGAATATTCTAGTACTAGGCGGTACAAGGTTTTTCGGATTACATATAGTAAGATCATTGCTAAAACGTGGACATAAGGTAACAATTGCGACAAGAGGAAATAAAGAAGATGAATTTGGTACTTCAGTAAATCGAATCCATGTGGACCATCTTAATGCACAAGATATGAAGCAAACCTTTGAAAATCATCATTATGATGTGGTATACGATAACATCTGTTATTGTTCTAATGATTTAAGAGCTGTACTTGAGGCAGTATCTTGTGATCGTTTTATATTGATGTCAACAACAGCAGTTTATGATTTACATAATTGTACGATAGAAGAAGATTACAAACCGGAAGAAAAAGAATTAATCTGGTGTGATAGAGAGGCGTTTCCATATGGGGAAGTAAAACGCTTGGCGGAGTGTGTGTTAAGGAAACAATATGGGCAGCAGAATGCAGTGGCAGTTCGATATCCTTTTGTTATTGGTAAGGATGATTACACGGAACGACTGAAGTTTTATGTAGAGCACGTCATGAAAGAGATTCCAATGAACGTTGATAATCTAGATAATCAGATGAGTTTTATAAGTTCATATGAAGCTGGTGATTTTCTTGCTTACTTAGCTGATCAAGAGTATACAGGAGCAATTAATGGTTGTAATGAGGGAACCATATCTCTTCATGAGATTATAAGTTATGTGGAAGATAAAACAGGAAAGAAAGCGCAATATTCTTTTGAGGGAGATGAAGCTCCTTACAATGGAACACCAGAGTATTCCATTAATACACAAAAAGCTAGAAACTCAGGTTATACATTTACTAATTTGAAGGATTGGATATATGAATTAATAGATTTCTATATGGAGGATTTAAACAAATAGACTAAGAAACCAATAGAAAGTTCGTGGAGTGAACTTTCTGTTGGTTTCTTGTTTTATATCAATTCCTTTGTTGAGAACGAACGCATTGATCTGCTTTGCAAAATAACACGAATCCGATTAGGAAGATAATGATAATACTACTTACACCTAGACTTTCGTTATGGAAGGTATGACTAATTACAGCAACAAGAGTTGTTCCAATGAATGAAGCACCTTTACCAAAGATATCATAGATTCCAAAGTATTCACCTGAACATTCTGGCGGGATAATCTTAGCAAAGTAGGAACGTGATAATGCTTGGATTCCACCTTGAAACATACCTACGCATATGGCCAATACCCAGAATTGCCATTGGAATCTTAGGAATACGGCGAATAGGGTAATACCTGTATAGCATAAGATACAAACTTTCATTAAGGTAGCCGTATTATAACGTGATGACAAACGGCCGAAAAGTAGGGCGAATGGAAAGGCTACGATTTGAGTAGTTAGTAGCGCTAGCAAAAGTCCAGTAGTGTCAAATCCAAGTGCGATACCGTAAGCGGTTGCCATATCAATTATTGTGTATACTCCATCAATAAAGAAGAAAAACGCCAGTAGGAAAAGAAAGATGGACTTTTGCTTCTTCATGTTACGAAATGTATGATATAGGCGAGAGAAACTTTCCTTCATAGGGCTAGTCTGCGATTGTATGTATTTCAATTGCTTGTAGTGCTTTAATAAAGGAAATGTGAATAAAATCCACCATTTAGACGTTAGTAAGAATGCGAAAATCATAGCAATATTCATTGTTAATCCTAGTTTGCCATGGAAGAGAACAAGAATAAGACAAAGGATGAATGGAACACAACTTCCTATATAACCAAAGGCATAACCCTGAGAAGATACAAGATCCATCTTACTCTCCTTTGTTATATCAGGAAGCATGGAATCATAGAAGACCAAACTTGAGGAGTAGGCAGTCTTTGCAAGAATGAAGAATAGTAGAAAGCATAACCAATTAGCAGCGAAACCTAAGATGGAACAACTTACAGCTCCTATGATGACAGAAATAAAGAAAATCTTCTTCTTATAGTTTTGTCGGTCAGCTAATGTACCAAAGAGTGGTGCAATAACAGCCACTAGTAAAGTTGCAATTGACCCTGCGTATCCCCAATATGCTAGGTATTCTGATGAGGTGAGGTTAGCAGTTTCTGCAAGATTATTAAAATATATTGGTACCAATGTGGTAACAAGAAGAATGAAAGCAGAATTACCTACGTCATATAGAATCCAAGATCGCTCTGCCTTAGTTAGCTTGAATTTATCCATTTAAAATACTCCTTTTCCTATATTGAAATTTGATGCCAACTACATGAGTCATAGGTTTAAAACCGAAGATTTAGTTGGTAAATATCTACTAGTATGCGCCGTAAGTATGATCAAACAAGGAGCTTAGCCTTTTATCTTGACTAAGATATAGATCCATCTCACTGAATAGATTTGCTGCTTGTATAAGTGCAAAATCATATAGGCGAAGTAATTGATTTGTACTATCGATGCATTCAAACGTTTGCTTTTTCGGTAGAAGTAAGCCTTTCATATCATTATAATTACCAGATAGTTTGAAAGCAGTTAAGGCAACTCCACGTTTTAGCTTATTTGCAGTATATAGAAATCGATTATACGATACAAAGGATTGTTGTGCTTTGAAGATTTCTTTGGGGGTTATCGAGGTATAAAATTGTGATATTAACTTTGCGCTATTCATAGTGGGATTAATGTAAGAGCATATAGTGTGGCGAGCAGGCTTATAAGAATCCTTTTGCATAAGTGCAAGATCAAAGGAACTTTCAATCTGTGTATGACTCACGTTATCATTTGTTGATTTTTCTTCTATGTAAGGGTGGCACATACTATCTAAAGCAAAATGACAAAGAGAACCATATAGATAAGCGAGAGCGGGTTCTTTGTGAGAAGAATTGTTCACCACCTCAGCAGCATGTTCGAAGAATATACGGCCCTTTTTATCATGTATGCCAAAGCCTACACGATTTACGGGATTTGAAAATAGAGGTTTATAATAAAACAACAAATCGGGTCCATGAAGTCCAATATCGAATAAAGAACGATATTCAATGATAAGTGCCGTGATATGGTGAGGTGTATTCTTGATTACATCACAACCAAAACGATAATGTGCATAGATAGCTGGCAATATTGATGCCTCCTTTATATTTAACATTGTTCATGACCTTTTGACATTGGCAATTACAAAAGGGGAAGGAAACAATCGTATGGAGAGAACGGGAATAGAGCAAACAAGTTACTCTTAGGAAAACCATACGATTGTACCATACCTTATTTAATCATATGAATGTAAAGTGTAATAGTTGCTAATTGTTAAGTTTAGTTAAAACTTGACATCAAGTTGGATTTTGTTATGATAAGATAAGTTTTATAATAGGAAAAGAAAAGGATTAAACAATGAGATTAGATAAATACTTAGCAGAGTCTTATGTAGGCTCGAGAAAAGAAGTAAGAAACTTAATAATAGATGGATTGATTTCGGTTAATGGTGAGTTAGTATATGACCCAGCGATAGAGATTACCGAGAAGGTAGACCAGATTATATACAAGGATGAAGTGATTGTATATCCCGGTAAACGCTATATTATGTTCAATAAACCAGCGGGTTGTATAACAGCAAAGATAGATGAGAAACACAAGACAGTTATGGACTATTTTACGAAGGAGGATAGTAAGGGATTATTTCCGGTTGGTAGATTAGATAAAGATACGGAAGGTTTGTTGTTGCTTACGAATGATGGAGAATTTGACCATCAATTGATGCATCCAAACAATCATGTTTCCAAGAAGTATTTCTTCTGGTGCCTAGGTACAATTACGGAGGACAAGAAGACACTATTAGAGAATGGTATTTCAATCGGAGAGGATGATAATACCACTTGTCCAGCGAAGATAGAAATCATACGAAGTGGTAGATATGAAGAATTGGAAGCACAGATCCCTTCCTATACGTACGATTCGACGAACATGAAGAATAATACGTATATACAGATTGTAACATCAGGATATATAACGATTACAGAGGGAAAGAAGCACCAAGTGAAGAGAATGTTGAAGGCTATTGGTTGCTATGTGATCTATCTGAAGCGATTCCAAATTGGTGAATTAGAACTGGATGAGAAATTACGGCCAGGAAACTATAGAGCGTTAACAAGAAAAGAAATCGAAAATATTACACCTTTTATGAAAATAGATAACTATTAATTATAATAATAGAATGTTAATATTTAACTATAACAAAAGAACTTACTTTCCGGAAAGTAATAAATTGTTAATATTATAGTTAAATATGGGAGGTATTATTATGAAAAGAAAGATAGTATCATTATTGCTTGTGACAGCAATGCTAGCACTTGGAGTAATGGGGTGTGGTTCGAAATCAAAAGATAAAGCAGATAATAATAAAGCAGTAGCTAATACAGAAGATACTGCGGATACTGCTTCTTCCGATGATTCAACAAAAGAAGATGCAACAGCTGATACTACTGCTGAACCTGTAACTTTGAAACTATTCTCCAATCTACCTGATAGAAAAAATGGTCAGGGACTTGTAGAACAGACGATTATTGATGAATATATGAAAGAAAATCAGAATGTTAAGATAGAAGTGGAAGCACTAGATGAAGAAGCATATAAGACTAAATTTAAAGCGTATGCAATGGACGGAATGCCCGATGTAGTAAGTATCTGGGGACAGCCTTCTTTCTTAGACGAAGTACTTGATGCTGAAATCTTGGCTGAATTATCGGAAGCAGATTATGCAGATTATGGATTTGTATCTGGTTCTTTAGAAGGTTTTAAGAAAGATGGTAAATTATACGGACTTCCAAGAAACACGGATGTTATGTTCTTCTACTATAATCAAAAGATGTTCGAAGATAATGGTTGGAGTGTACCACAAACCTATGATGAACTTCTAGCATTGGCTGATAAGATTAATGGAGCAGGACTTACACCAGTAGCGATGGATGGTGGAGATGGATGGCCAATGGCTATTTACCTAACAGATCTTATGGTAAAGATCAATGGAGATTGTGGCAAAATCGTATCAGATGCGATTGCGAACGGAGATTTCTCTGATCCTGTGTTTACAAAGGCAACTCAAATCCTTGCAGATTCTGCAAAGGCAGGTTTATTCCAAACAGGATATGATTCACAAGATTATGGAACTGCAATGAACTTATTCACTAACGGTCAAGCAGCTATGTTTTATATGGGAAGTTGGGAAGCTTCTATGGCTTTGAATGCTGATATTCCTGAAGAGATTAGAAACAATATTAGAGTATTTACTATGCCAACAGTAGCTGAAGGAGTTGGAAAAAATACTGATATTGTAGCATGGAATGGTGGCGGCTACGCTGTTTCAGCTGATTCAGAGGTGAAAGAAGAAGCAATTAAGTTCTTAAATTATATGTATCAACCAGATAAATTATCAAAATATGGCTGGGTAAATGGTGTTGGTATGTCAGCACAAGATCAATCAGCATATATGACAGGTAATGAAACTGAGTTGCAATTACAGATTCTAGACATCGTTAATAAAGCGACAAGCGTGTCAGGTACACCTGTAAACGACTGTGGTCCTTCTACTTTTAAGGCTTCTATAGAGAGTGAAATTCAAAGTGTATCTAACGGTTCAATAAGTGTAGAAGACTTCCTTGCGAGTATAGGTAAAGCATGTAAATAATAGCAAATACATAGAGTTGCATAAAATAGCTACTTTTTCACAAGGAAAGGTAGCTATTTTAGAAAGGAAAGAGTATGAAACGATTATATAGTAATAAACTAGTTATATTCAGCCTTGTTATCCCGGGAATCCTTGTATTCGTATTTGCTATTCTAGCACCTATAGCATTAAGCGTTTATTATGGATTTACCGATTACTCCGGTATGGGTAAAGCGACTTTTATTGGAATGGATAACTATAAACAGTTAATGATGGATCAAGTATTTCATAAATCATTATTGAATTCATTATTTCTTGCCATTGGATTTATTGTAATTCAGCATCCTATTGCAATTATCGTAGCTGCTGTTTTAGATAAACTACAGGGAAAGGCAGAAGGGATTTTTCGCTGCATTTACTTTATCCCAAATGTTATTTCAGTAGCAGTAATCGCGTATCTATGGAAATTTGTATACAATCCAGACTTTGGATTGTTGAATAATTTTCTTAAGATGTTTGGTTATACAGGTAAGATTAATTGGTTTAGCACAGATTTAGCTATATGGTCAGTATTGATTGTATTGATATGGCATGGTTTTGGCTGGGGAATGTTAATTTATTATACTGGTATTAAGAATATTGACCCTGTACTATATGAAGCTGCTTCGATAGATGGTGCAAATGGTAAAACTACCTTTTTACAAATAACCTTACCACTTATGAAACCAGTCATTCAGATTAATGTTACTATGGCAATTATATCTGCCCTAAAACAGATGGAAACAGTTTACCTTCTAACCAATGGTGGACCTGGAAACAGTACGCAATTTGCCGCTAACTATTTATACAAACAGGCGTTTAAGGCATTCAAATATGGGTATGGTAATTCGATTGGTATTGTATTTATTATAATCTGTCTGATTGTTACCGTGTGTCTGAATAAATTATTTGCGGATAAAAAAGAAGTTGCATAGGGGGTGCTGAATTGAGTAAAAAGAATAGAAAGAATAATGACAGTATACATATTGGCAGGGTTGTGTTATGGGTTATATTAATATTAGTAGCAATTATTCAAATCTTTCCACTTGTATGGTTAATTAACTTTTCGTTAGCAAGTAGTAATGAAATGTTTACCACAGGATTACTTGTAATACCTGAGAAGATTCAATGGGGAAACTATGTGAAGGCATTCGTAGATGGACATTTTATTCACTATCTAAAGAATAGTTTTCTAATTAATGGATTGGCTGTTTTCTTTGTAGTATTTATCTCAATAATGGCTGCATTTGCTTGTAAGAGAATGAAATGGAAGCTTAACAATTTTGTTATGACTTTATTGCTCCTAGGAATGATGATTCCTATTCATACAACCTTATTGCCTAATTATAAAATATATAGTATATTGGGATTAACAGATACAATATGGGCATTGTTGATACCTTATGTTGCATTCTCATTACCGCAAGCTATGTTTCTGATGACGGGATTTTTAGGAGGCGTACCAGTTGAATTAGAAGAAGCAGCAGTTATGGATGGATGTGGTATATATAGAATTGTTTTTCAAATAATCACACCATTATTAAAGCCTTCTATTGCAACTGTTTGTATTATGACATTCTTAAATAACTGGAATGAATTCATAATGGCAAGTACATATCTAAGCTCACCAACCTGGAAGACACTTCCGTTTTCTGTATTGGAATTCACAGGTCAATATTCATCTAATTATGCAGTCCAGTTCGCGGTTATGGCATTAACGGCGGCACCAGCAGTTATCGTATATATCCTATTGAATAAACATATCACAAAAGGGGTAGCTATGGGAGCTGTTAAAGGTTGATCTAAACAAATAAAATTGTTGCGAGGGACCCAATATGAAGCATGTTAAAACAATTATGAACCATATGAATATACGAAAAAAGTTAGTGTTTTATAGTTATTTGGTTATCACACCAATATTATTAATAATCAGTGTATTGTTAGTAGTTAGAAATTATGATCAAACACAGAAAACGAGATACATAGCACAGGAACAGACCGTGCAAAGTTTAGAAGATAGTATAGAAGTCCTTCGGAATGATATGCAGAATATATGCACTTATTTATGTGTTAATGAAGACATAATTAGGATATTAAAAAGTACGAATTCCGAGGACTTAAACAAGTATTTTCAATTATGGTTAGATGAAGCACCAATGAATATTGTTTTAGATATGATTGCATTAAAAGGGTACATAAAGACAATTGCCATATATCCTGAGAATGGAGTGAATCCTTATCTAAGGTGTTTAGATTCATCGTCTTATGTTAGTGATATAGAAAGCTTACGTAATTCAGAGATGTATCAGAGTGCAGTTGAAGTAAAAGGAGCGGTCTTATGGCGGTTTGCAAAGAAAGATACAAGATCCATTTATCAAGCAAATCGTTCCGATAAGATTGTTCTTTATCGAGAAATTTTTGATTTGGCTAAGAAAAAAAAATTAGGTTTTTTAGTAATAGGAGCTTCCTCTGATAAATTCTATGAGTTGTGTAAGAATGCAGTACAAAGTAAGGAAGAAGGAGTTCTCATCTTAAATCCCAACGGGGAAGAGTTACTTGAATATGGCAGTCATGATAGCGAGGTTACAACATTCTTGACGAAGGATTTAAGTTGGAAGAAAAAAGGACTCAAAGGCGTTGTTGAATTACCTGATTATACAGTGCTTTGGGCTCAGAAAGAAAAGAATAATTTTATATTCTGTAAAGTAGTGCCTAGGATTGGTTTTAATGACTTGTTAAGACAATCTGTTAGTACACCTTTAATTTTACTTGCTGTGTTATTAATAGGGCTGTGCCCAATTTTTATATTTATATCAAATGTTATAACGAAACCGTTGAATCAATTAACAGTAGCCATGGGTAAATTCAGAAAGGGAGACTTTACGCAAAAGATACCAGTGAATACCCAAGATGAATTAGGAGTAGTAGCAGAGTGTTTTAATGTCATGGTAGAAGATATTAAGACACTTATCGATACGAACTATGTTATGGCACTACACGAGAAAGAAAGTGAGTTGAATGCGCTACAAGCTCAGATAAACCCACATTTTCTATATAATACGTTAGATGCGCTTTATTGGAGAGCAATCGATTGTGATAATGAAGAGATCGGAGAGGATATATTAGCTTTGTCAAACCTTTTTCGTCTAGTACTAGGACAGGGAAAAGGTATTATAACAGTGAAAGAAGAAGAAAATTTGATTGAAACCTATCTGCATATTCAAAAAATGCGGTTTTCTAAAAAACTTGATTATCAGATATGTATAGATCCTAATATTGAGAATGCATTAATTCCTAAGTTGATTTTGCAACCCTTCATTGAGAATGCTATTGTACATGGATTTGAGAATAGCGGAACGAAATGTATGCTGACTGTGGAAGGAGTTATGATAGAGAAAGAAAAGGTATATATAGAATTTCGAATATGTGATACAGGAAAAGGTATGTCAAAAGAACAACTGAATGAAATATGGAATGTAGAGGATTCAAAAAGATATGCAAGCCAAAGAATTGGCCATTATGCCATCAAGAATGTAAGAGAACGACTTGAACTAAAATATCGAGAAGACTTTAGTTTTCAAATTAAAAGTGAAGTTGGAAAAGGAACTACTGTTAGTATTATTATACCATATGAATGTAAAGAGGTTGACTAAATGGATATTAAATTATTAATTGCAGATGATGAAGATGTGATTAGAAATGGAATAAGCAAATATGTCAAACTACATACAGATCGTTTTAATAAGATACTGTTAGCAGAAAACGGACAGGAGACGATTGAACAAATATTAAAATATCGGCCTGATATTGTTCTTTTGGACGTTCAGATGCCGGTTAAAACGGGACTTGAGGTGATGAAGGAGATGAAGCTAGCGGGATTGTCTCCAATTACCATCATTCTAAGCGGGTATGATGAATTCAAATACGCACAGCAAGCATTACGTCTAGGAGCGAAGGACTATGTACTAAAACCTGTAAGATCATCGGATATTCTAAAGATGCTGATTGAGTATGCTGATGAGTTATCATATCCACTTAAAAACATGGAAGATGAGAAGGATACAGGACTTAATCCTGTAGTAAGTCAAGCAAAAGAATATATTAACGAAAATTACTACAACAACTTAACACTACAACAAGTTGCAGATAAGGTATCGATATCGGCGGGATACCTTTCTACTTTATTTAATCAAGAATTAAAGTGTGGCTTCGTGGATTATTTGAATGAAATTAGGGTTAATCATGCTTGTATGTATTTAAGACAGAATTATTTTAAGACCTATGAGATAGCTTACAAGATAGGATTTAATGATGAAAAATATTTCTCAAAAGTATTTAAAAAAATCAAAGGAATGTCTCCTTCTGAGTATAAAAAAGGACTGTATATGGATTAATGCTTGTTAAACTCTAGGATTAGGGTGTCAAATCCCCATGCCTTGCTGGCACCACTATAAATGAAAACGGGG